>ERZ1643247.868-NODE-868-length-32602-cov-42.322795_pt1 | contig 32602 bp, 23 predicted proteins | sample MGYA00579264_ERZ1643247 | MGnify/ENA primary metagenome ERZ1643247 (study PRJEB29033, sample SAMEA4952262) | chicken gut metagenome | biome: Broiler Chicken; feature: Gastrointestinal Tract; material: Caecum | place: Ireland | collected 2018 | study: Broiler... | reverse complement strand
CTATTTTTTCAGGCGGCAATCTTATATGGTGTTCTAACAGGGTTAAACAAAGGTGCGTTTTATGATTGCATAGGCTTGACAAGTATAACAATACCGGATAGCGTAACAAGCATAGGATATGAGGCATTTTACGGTTGCTGGGGCTTGAAAAGCATAACCATACCCGATAGTGTAACATACATAGGAGGTTATGTATTTGATTACTGCAGAGGTTTGATAAGCATAAACTATATAGGTACAATGGAGCAGTGGAGCGAGATTGAGAAGAAAGATGATTGGAGGGATGGGTATGATACCGCTGACTTTACGATAACCTGCACGGATGGTGTATTAGATAAAGATGACAATCAAATAGGTTTTATAATTGAAGACGGAGTGTTAAAAGAATATAAAGGAAATGCGTTTAAGTTAGTTATACCAGATGGCGTAATCAGCATAGGGGAGGATGCATTCTATGGGTGTAGTAGCTTGATAAGTATAACCATATCCGGTAGTGTAACCCGCATAGAGGATTGGGCATTTTCCGATTGTAGCGGTTTAACAAGCATAACTATATCAAGCAATGTAACCAGTGTAGGAGCTAGGGCGTTTGAAGGTTGCGACAGTTTGAAGAACATAATCTTTATCGGCACACGCGAGCAGTGGAATAAAATTGGATATGAAACAAAAATTCCTGTAACATGTGTGAGAGATACCTCGACGGGATCGATGATATAGCATGCTGCAGACAATTTTGCCGCAATCCCTCCGAAGTTTCCCTAAAGAAAATCCTTTTGGGCTGGCTTTTTATCTATATGCTTGTTCGAGCGGGAGCGCGGACGTTGTCTCCTTGATTAAATAAAGCGAAGCAAAACTGCGCTTTTGCGAGCGTTACCTCTAAAACTTGCCGTGCAAGTTTTCCCGTAAGGGCGGAAAAGGGTGGCGTGGTGACCACGCTGTCTTAACCGCCTTGCTGTAACTACTATTTGTATATACTTGGCTTCCTTGCATACGCAATGGGTAGCCGTTGTGCAAAACGAGGGGAAAACCAAAGCGGCGCGGGCCGGGTTTTCCCCTCAAATGACAAGCTGAAAACGAAAAGGCGGATATGGCGTTACACCCTATCCGCCTTATCCTTTTTGTTTTTCGCTTATGCGGAGCGCTTTCGTTTGCTTTTCTTCTTTTAATATAGTATAATCATACCCGAAGGCAATTTCAGCAGAACACATTTTATTGAAAAACATAAAATATGTGTATATGTAGGTTTATAAAATGCTCTGCTTTTAGCTCTGCTGTTTTTAGACAGATTTGCGCGAGATGGCGCGCAGTTGTAGTATAAACTACAACAAGTCGACAGATTGCACAAATATGGCAAAAACAGCTAGCTTAAAGTGTTCTGCTGAGGTTGCCTTCGGGTAAAGATATGAAACCTACCGTAGCTATTGTGGGCAGACCCAATGTGGGCAAATCCACGCTTTTCAATAAACTGACGGGCAAGCGCGTATCCATTGTGGAGGACGTGCCCGGCGTCACGCGCGACAGGGTGTACTGCGACGCGGAGTGGTGCGGGCATACTTTCACGCTTATCGATACGGGCGGACTGGAGATTAAAAGCGAAGACAAGATGTGGATGCATATCCGTATGCAGGCGGATATGGCGGTAGACCTTGCCGACGTGATAGTTCTGCTCGTGGACGGCAAGGCGGGACTTACCGCGGGAGATCGGGACGTGGCGCAGTATCTGCGCAAGAGCAAAAAGCCCGTTATAGTCGCGGTAAACAAGCTGGACAACAACGAGCAGGACAAGATATACGACTTTTACGAGCTGGGAATGGACGAGGTTATCGGCATTTCCGCAGAGCAGGGCAAGGGTCTGGGCGATTTGCTGGACGAGATAACAAAGGGCTTTGCCGCGGCGGAAGAAGGCGGAGAGGACGACAGCATAAAAATAGCCGTCATAGGTAAGCCGAACGCGGGAAAAAGTTCTATAACCAACAAACTTTTGGGATATGAAAGGGTGATAGTCAGCGACGTGGCGGGCACTACGCGCGACGCGATAGACACGCCTTTTACCGACGGCAAGGGCAGAAAATTCACGATAATAGACACCGCCGGCATGCGCAAAAAATCCAGCGTGGACAAGGGCGTGGAGCAGTATGCGGTAATGCGCGCCCTGGCGGCGGTGAGAAGGGCGGACGTGTGCCTTATCGTCATCGACGCGAGCGAGGGGATAAGCGAGCAGGACGTGAAGATATGCGGCTATGCGGACGAACAGAACAAGCCGAGCGTCATCCTTATGAACAAGTGGGATCTGGTGGAAAAGGATACGAACACGATAAACGCATTCAACAGGCAGCTGGATTCCGAGCTTAAATTCATGGACTACAAGAGCGTGGCTTATGTGTCCGCAAAGACGGGGCAGAGGCTGGAAAAGGCGCTGGATATGCTGGTGGAATCGTACGAACAGGCGTGCAGGCGCATAACCACGGGACTGCTCAACGACGTGGTGCGCGACGCCGTTCTTGCCACCGAGCCGCCTTCGTACAACGGGCGCAGGCTGAAAATTCTGTACGCCACGCAGGACGGAGTATGTCCGCCCACGTTCGTGTTCTTCGTGAACGACGCGAAACTGCTGCATTTCAGCTACAAGCGTTACCTTGAAAACAGACTGCGCACGGCGTTCGGCTTCAAGGGTACGCCCATAAGGCTGGTATACCGCAGCAGGTCGGACAAGGACACGGAATTTTGATTGAACAGGCATTCTGATAACCCGTACACGGGGGTGGCGAAAGCGTTTCAGCTTAGAGATTTTCGCGAGGCTTTGGGTAATACGGAACGAAGGCGTAGCAGAGTTACGTCGAGCGACGGATTACACAAAGAGTCCGAAAAGATCAAGTTCAAACGATTTCGCCAAACACGGGGACGGGTGGAAAAACATTTTAAGAGGTATAGATATGAACTACACTCAGCTTAGCAAGGAAGAACTGCAGCAGGCGCTGGACGAACAGAACAAAGTGCTTGCGGAAATCAAGAAGAGAAAGATTTCGCTCGACATTTCGCGCGGCAAGCCGTGCAGCGAACAGCTGGATATTACCATGGCGATGCTCGATATGCTGAACTCTTCCACGCAGTTTCCCAAGCCCGATTACAGGAATTACGGCATAGTGGAAGGCATTCCCGAACTGCGCGCCCTGTTTGCCAAGGTGCTGGGGGTGGAGAAGGACGAAACGATAGTGTGCGGCAACTCCAGCCTGCAACTCATGTACGACACCATTCAGCGCAATATGCAGTTCGGCGTGTGCGGCGGCAAGCCCTGGAACGACGGCAAGATAAAGTTTATCTGCCCCGTGCCCGGTTACGACAGGCATTTCGCCATCTGCAACCACTTCGGAATAGAGATGATAAACGTGCCCATGACCCCCGCCGGTCCCAATATGGATCTGGTGGAAACGCTGGTTGCGGCGGACGAGAGCATAAAGGGCATTTGGTGCATACCCAAGTACCAGAACCCCACCGGCTACACTTTCAGCGACGAAACGGTGGAAAGGCTGGCTAAGATGAACACCGCCGCCAAAGATTTCCGCATATTCTGGGACAACGCCTACTGCGTGCACGACCTGTACGAGCAGGGCGACAAGCTCGCAAACGTCATGGCAATCGCCAAGGAAGCGGGCACGGCGGACAGAATTTACGAATTCGCCTCCACGTCCAAGATAACCTTTGCGGGCGCGGGCGTCGCGGTTATCGCGGCAAGCAGGAACAATATAGCCGACATTCTTTCGCATATGAAGTTCCAGACGATAGGCTTTAACAAAGTGTGGCAGTACGCGCACTATCTGTATCTGCAATCGCCCGAACATATAGCCGAGATAATGGCAAAGCAAGCCGCCGTTATCCGCCCTAAGTTTGAAAAATTCGAAGAAGTGTTCTCCGAAGAGTTCGGCGAGGACAGCGGCATTGCGCAGTGGACAAAGCCGCGCGGCGGTTACTTTATCAGCCTCGACGTGATGGGCGGCTGTGCCAGGGAAGTGGGCAGACTGTGCAAGAGCGCGGGACTTACCATAACCACCGTGGGCGATACGTTCCCCTACGGCGTGGACGACAGGGATACCAATATCCGTATTGCGCCCACCTACGCGAGCGAGGAAGATTTCGCGCAGGCCCTGCAAGTGCTGGTATGCTGCATTAAAGTGGCGTGCTTTACCAAACTTCTGGAACAAAAAGAGTAAGTTTTTTTAAGCGACCGGAAAACGAAAGGCGGACTTAGGTTCGCCTTTTTGCCGTTTTTCCGCACATTTTACCGGGGAGTGCGGGGCGGGGCGGAGAAAAACTCTTGCCATTGCGCGCGCTGTATGGTAATATTAAAAAAGCGGAACTTCCGCGCGGCGGAGAATTATGGGCAGAGCAATTAAAACCGATCAAACCATGCTTAATTACGTTCTGGACGGACTTACTGATTTTTCCGATTCCAAAACGGTCATATATTTCAAAGGCAATAAGATAAGCAAAGGCAGACTTTTAAGGGATACGGACAAATTCTGTTCCTATCTTGTTTCGCAGGGTATTGGCAGGGGCGACGTGGTCACCATACACCTGCCCAATCTTCCCAACGCCGCGTGCGCTTTTTATGCGGTGAACAAGCTGGGCGCGATAGCCAATCTCATTCACCCTCTTATGCCGCCGCTGCCGCTCGGCGAAATGACGCGCGCGGCGGGGAGCAAACTTCTCGTCACTTTCGACGACTATTACGCGAAAAACGCGGACAAGCTCGATTTGGACTGCAAGGTGGTCACGGCGTCCGCTTCCGACTATCTTCCGCCCCTGCTTTCGCCCATATACCGCATGGCGAAGGAGCCGAAATTGAAGGGGGTAACTTCCTGGCGCGAAACGATGAAATATCCGCGCCACACGGCAAAGCCCGCGGGGGAAGGCGGCGACGTGGCTGTATACATGTATTCGGGCGGAACCACGGGCAAACCCAAGACGATAGAACTCACGCACCGCGCCTTCAACGAGCTTACAGAATGCCTTACCTACGTCATCTCCGACTACGACGGCAATAAGGACGTGTCCCTTATGGTACTGCCCATATTCCACGGCTTCGGGCTGGGCGTGTGTATGCACTCCATGCTTTCGCGCGGCATAGAAAGCGTTATGATTCCCAAATATTCCACCAAAGAGGTGCTTGCGGACATAAAAAAACGCGGCGTGACCATAATTGCCGGCGTACCGCTCATGTATAAGAAAATGCTGGGCGGCGGAGAAGCCTTTGCTGCCATGAAAGGCGTAAAGCACATATTCTGCGGCGGCGACAAGCTGACTTCCGCGCTCAAAAAGCAATTCGACGGCGCGCTGAAAAAGGTAGGCTCGTCCGCCTGCCTTCTCGAAGGTTACGGACAGACGGAGTGCGTTACCGTGTGCTGTGTGAACGAGTCGGGCGAATATATAAAAGGCTGTATGGGCAAGCCGTTGCACGGCATTAAAATAGCTTGCGCAAGGGACGGGAAACTGCTCCTCGCGGGCGAAGAAGGCGAACTCGTCGTGTCCGCCCCCACGCTTATGAAGGGCTACCGTGAAATGGACAATTCGCAGGTATTTTTGAACATAGAGGGCGAAAAATGGCTACGCACGGGCGATTCGGGCTTTGTGGATAAAGAGGGCAGAGTTTTCTTCAACGACCGCATAAAGGCGGCGGAGAAGGTAAGCGGCGTGGTGGTGTATCCGCAGGAGATATGCGAAGTCGTGGGCGATGTCCCCGCCGTTTTGGAAAGTTATGCCGTAAAGGTGAGCAAAGGCGACAGGGAATATATGCGCCTTTACTGCGTGGCGGAAGGCGACAGAGAACAGATCAGGGCGCAGATAGACGAAGTCTGCCGCCAAAAACTTATCGTTTACGCCCGCCCTAAGGAGATAGTTTTCATGGATAGACTTCCGCGCACCGCAGTCGGCAAGGTGGATGTAGGCAAACTTAGGGAGAAAATAACCGCCGATTGAAAGTGCTTTGCGATAAGGCTATGCGATGAGCATAGTTTTATCTGCGCAAAGCACTTTGCGGTTTCGTGTGATGCCATAACAAAGCGATGGTCATCTGCCGAGAGAGCGCCTTTTCGCCGCTTTCGCACAAGTGTTCCTTGATAATACCAACAGGTATTACCTTCGTCGCCCTCGTGTGAAATCGAACGAAAAATCATCTCTCTCAATCATACGCCCATCACTTTGCTATGGCATAAGGGGAAACCCGCCCATTCGGGAGCGTGGGACGGAAGCGCCGTGCGCTTCACCACTAGTTACTCTTTGAAATAACAAAGAAAAAACTCGCGGCGCGCACTCTCCGCACGGCTTTGCAGTTATTATGGATAAAGCGAAGCAAAACCGCGCTTTTGCGAGCGTCACCTCTAAAACTTGCCGTGCAAGTTTTCCCGTAAGGGCGGAAAGGGTTGAATTTTCGCGGTAAAGGAAAGCGCGACGGCGCGCAACTCGCTGCGAAAAGAAGGGAAAACCGCGGCTCAAGCAAACGCAGTTTGCGAATGGCGGGGTGTTCCCTTAAAAGCGTAGGCGCAAAGTGTTTTGCGTACGATATAACTGCTTGCCGCATAGTCTTATCGCAAAACACTTTCATTCGGCGCCTATAAATATGAAAAACACTTGACAATTAAGCGCGCGGATATTATTATATTCATAATAACTTACCTAAATATAACGCAAGGGGTGGACAATGAAGATAAACGGTTCTCAGATTTTAGTAGAAGTGCTCGTGGAACAGGGCGCGGACGTCATTTTCGGTTATCCGGGCGGCGCGGTGCTCAATATCTACGACGCGCTTTATAAAAATTCCGACAGGATAAAGCATATAATCACCGCCCACGAACAGGGTGCGGCGCACGCGGCGGACGGATATGCCCGCGCAACCGGCAAGACGGGCGTAGTGCTCGCAACTTCCGGTCCCGGAGCGACCAACCTGGTCACCGGCATTGCCACCGCGTTTATGGACAGCGTTCCCATGGTGGCAATCACGGGCAACGTGGCTTCCGACCTTATCGGCCTTGACAGCTTCCAGGAAGTGTACATTGCCGGCATAACCATGCCCATCACCAAGCACAACTTCGTGGTGCGCAACGTGGAAGAGCTTGCCGATACCCTGAGGGAGGCGTTCAGGATAGCCGTATCCGACCGCCCCGGTCCCGTGCTTGTGGACATCACAAAGGACGTTACCGCTGCGGAATGCGAATTCACGCCCGCGGGTAAGGTAGTGCCCGTCAAACACGACAGATTCACCGGCGAGGACATTGAAAAAGTCGCCGGAATGATAAACGATTCCGAACGCCCCGTGGTGCTGTACGGCGGCGGCGTTATCAGCTCCAATGCTTCAAAAGAGCTGGAAGAGCTGCTTGAAAAGGGCAATCTGCCCTGCACGAACACGCTTATGGGTACGGCGGCGTGCAAGGGCGGTCCGCTTGATTTGCATATGATAGGGCATCACGGCTCGCGCTCGGCGAATATGGCCGTGGCGGAGTCCGACCTGGTGATTGCCGTGGGTACGCGTTTTTCCGACCGCGTCGCCACCAATAAGAAAAAGTTCGCAACGGGTGCCAAAGTCGTGCATATCGACGTAGACCCTGCCGAGATAAACAAGAACGTATCGTCCGCTTACTCGCTTATAGGCGACGTGGCGCATGTGCTCAAAGCCCTTGCGCCCAAGCTGGAAAACAAGCCGCGCAAGCAGTGGACGGACCGCCTGCACGCCTTGCAGAGCGAGGACGCAAAGCCCGTGCATAAGGACGGCGTCTTGCAGCCTTTTGAAATAATACAGGCGGTGTGTGACCATATGGGCAAGGACGGCATTATGGTCACCGACGTGGGTCAGCACCAGATGTGGGCGGCGCAGTACTGCAAGAACCTTTCGCCGCGCTCCTTCCTCACTTCGGGAGGTCTGGGCACGATGGGCTTCGGTTACGGCGCTTCCGTAGGCGCAAAGACGGCGTTCCCCGAACGCACCGTCATGCACATAACTTCCGACGGCTGCTTCCATATGAACATGAACGAGTTGTGCACCGCGGTCACATACAAACTGCCCATCATATCGGTAGTGCTGAATAACAGCGTGCTGGGCATGGTCAGACAGTGGCAGACGCTTTTCTACGGCGAGCGTTATTCCTGCACCACTCTGGACAGGGAAACGGACTACGTCAAACTTGCAGAGGCTTTCGGCGGAGTGGGATACAGGTGCACCACGCTCGAAGAACTGAACGCCGCGCTCGACAAGGCGGTCAAATCGGACAAGCCCGTGGTCATAGACGCGGTGATCGACAGGAACGAGATGGTTCTGCCCATGATACCCGCAGGCAAGACGATAGACGACATCGTAACCATGCACTAAGGGAGCGCGTGACGGCGGGGAGCGTGTGACGCTCCACCCATGAGAGGCGTTGAAGATACGGTGTAAATAAGCGCGCCGTTCGTCCTTGCAAAGGGCGGTCAAAGTAAATAAAAAACTAAAAAACAAATGCCTGTCGAAGGCGGCGGCAAAGCGGTTTCGGGTAAGAGATTTTCGAGCCGGTTTGCGCAATACCGAGCGAAGTCGTAGTAGCGCTACGTCGAGCGAGGTATCGCGGAAAGCAGCCGAAAAGAATTATCCCAAAGCGCTTTACCGCCGACCGAGACAGGCGAAAGAAAAAAACATTCTGCCCGAAACAGGGCATGGAGGATATAAAAATGATCAAAAAGTATTATGACAGAGATTGCAACATGAAAGTGCTCGACGGCAAGACCGTTGCAATAATCGGCTTCGGCTCCCAGGGTCATGCGCACGCAATGAACCTGAAAGATTCGGGCGTAAACGTGGTTGTCGGTCTGCGCGAAGGCAGCAGACACGTCAAAGTGGCTAAGGATTACGGCCTTACCGTTATGAGCGTTTCCGAAGCGGCCAAGGCGGGCGACGTTATAATGATGCTCGTTCCCGATGAAATCTGCGCGGACATCTACGACGCGGAAGTCGCTCCTTATATGACCGAAGGCAAGGCGCTTGCTTTTGCACACGGCTTGAATATCCACTTCAACCTTATCAAGCCCGCTAAGAACATAGACGTAATCATGATAGCTCCCAAGGGACCCGGCCACACCGTACGTTCGCAGTATCTGGAAGGCAAGGGTGTTCCTTCCCTTATCGCAATCGCCCAGGACTACACCGGCAAAGCTAAGGAAATCGCTTTGGCTTATGCAAGCGGCATAGGCGCAGGCAGGGCGGGCATTCTGGAAACTACCTTCCGTGAAGAGACGGAAACCGACCTCTTCGGCGAACAGGCAGTGCTGTGCGGCGGCGTGACCGAGCTTATGAAGGCGGGCTTTGAAACGCTGGTTGAAGCAGGCTACCAGCCCGAAATGGCTTACTTCGAGTGCATTCACGAGATGAAACTTATCGTTGACCTTATCAACACGGGCGGTTTTGCCGCAATGAGGTACTCCATCTCCAACACCGCCGAATACGGCGACTACCGCACGGGCAAGAGGCTTATCACCGACGAAACCCGCAAGGAGATGAAGAAGGTTCTGCGCGAAATCCAGGACGGTACTTTCGTTTCCGAATGGATGACGGAGAACAAGGCAGGCAAGTGCGCCAAGTTCCTCGCAACCCGCCGTATCGAAAGCGAGCATCAGCTTGAAAAGGTGGGCGCGGAACTTAGGAAGATGATGAGCTGGCTCAAAAAAGATCTGATTTAAGTTTTATACCCGTTCCCAATCAGGGCGGAAAACTTTTAACTTGATCTTTTCGGCGTCTTTGCGCGGTACGTCGTTTGTAGTAGCTCTGCTACGACTTCGCTCCGTATCGCACAAATTCGCCTGAAAATCTCTAAGGTAAAAGCAGGCATTTTATGCCCGCATAAAATGTTCTCCGCCCCGGTTGTTCACGGGTAATGTTTTTTGTTTATAGTTTACTGCCGCCGGTGTTTTCGGCGGCGGGCGCATTTTGCGCCCGATGGAGGATATATGGAACTTCGTAGTGATTATTTTGTCGGAAGGCCGGAAACCGCGCCCCAGCGTTCGCTGCTCAAGGCGTGCGGTTTTACGGACGAAGAATTGAAAAAGCCGCTTATAGCAGTCGTATCTGCGCACAGCGAAATAGTGCCCGGACATATCAATCTGGATAAGATTGCCGCCGCCGTCAAGGCGGGCGTATATGCGGCGGGAGGCACTCCGGTGCTCGTTCCCGCAATCGGCGTCTGCGACGGCATTGCGATGGGGCACATAGGCATGAAATTTTCCCTGCCTTCGCGCGAACTGATTGCAGACAGCGTGGAAACCATGGTTACCGCGCACCTGTTCGACGGCATGGTTTTAGTGCCCAACTGCGATAAAATAGTCCCCGGCATGGTAATGGCGGCTTGCCGCCTCAATCTGCCCGCCGTAGTGGTGAGCGGAGGTCCCATGCTCGCAGGCAACGTATGCGGAGAAGAAGTATCTCTTTCCAAAATGTTCGAATCGGTGGGCGCGCACAAGGCGGGACTTATCGACGATAAGCAGCTTGACGACATCACCGCGCGCTGCTGCCCCGGCTGCGGCTCGTGCGCGGGTATGTATACGGCAAATTCCATGAACTGCCTGTGCGAGGCGATAGGAATAGGTTTACCGGGCAACGGCACGATCCCCGCCGTATTCAGCGAAAGGACCATTCTGGCAAAGCACGCGGGCGAAGCTATCGTGGATATGGTGAAAAAGAATATCACGGCGCGCGATATTATCAACGAACGTTCCATTAAAAACGCCGTGGCGTGCGATATGGCTCTGGGCTGTTCTTCCAACTCCGTCCTCCACCTTCTGGCAATCGCGCACGAAGCGGGCGTGGAACTCGACTTGAATATGTTCAACGAAGTAAGCGAAAAAACGCCCAACCTCTGCCACCTCGCTCCCGCAGGTCCCACGCATATGCAGGATCTGTACTACGCCGGCGGCGTGCAGGCGGTGCTGTCCGAACTGCTGCGCGGCGGCATGATTGACGGCGGCTGCATGACCGTTACCGGCAAAACGGTAAAGGAAAATCTGGACGGCGTAAAACTTTCCAAGGCGCAAAACGCAATCCGTCCCCTGGAAAATCCCTATACCAAGACGGGCGGACTTGCCATACTCTTCGGCAACATAGCCAAAAACGGCTGCGTGGTAAAGCGCAGCGCGGTTGCGCCCGAAATGCTCAGACACGAGGGCAAGGCGCGCGTGTTCAACGGCGAGGAAGAGGCGATTGCCGCCATATACGCGGGCAAGATAAACCACGGCGACGTGGTCGTTATCAAGTACGAAGGCCCCAAGGGCGGTCCCGGTATGCGCGAAATGCTCAACCCCACCTCCGCACTTGCCGGTATGGGACTGGATAAGTCGGTCGCGCTCATCACCGACGGCAGATTCTCCGGCGCGAGCCGCGGCGCAAGCATAGGCCACGTATCTCCCGAAGCGGCGGCGGGCGGCGAATTCGCGCTTATCGAAGAAGGCGACGTTATACAGATAGATATACCCGCGTACAGCGTGCATCTGAAAGTGACGGACGAAGAACTGGAAAGGCGCAGAAAGGCTTGGAAATGCCCCGGAAAGGAAATTCCCGGCAAGTGGCTCAAACGCTATGCGGCAATGGTGAGCAGCGCGGATAAAGGAGCGATACTTTCATGAAAAAACAAGACGAACTGACCCTTGACAAGGTATATCACGCGGCTTTCGTGCTGAAGGACGTAATCCGCAAAACGGATATAATCCCCGCAACAAGGCTGAGCGATACCTGCAAGGTGTATCTTAAAACCGAGTGCCTGCAAGTCACCGGCTCGTTCAAGGTAAGGGGCGCTTACTATAAGATCTCCCAGCTTTCCGAAGAGGAGAAAAAACGCGGTGTTATAGCCTGTTCCGCGGGCAACCACGCGCAGGGCGTGGCGCTTGCCGCCACCAGGAGCGGCGTCAAATCGCTCATCTGTCTGCCCGACGGCGCGCCTATCTCCAAGGTGGAATCCACAAAAGCCCTCGGCGCGGAAGTGTGCCTTGTAAAGGGCGTTTACGACGACGCTTACGCAAAGGCGCTGGAACTCAAAGACAAGTACGGCTATACCTTTATCCACCCCTTCGACGACGTGGACGTAATCGCGGGGCAGGGCACGATAGGTCTGGAAATTCTCGACCAGCTGTCCGACGTGGACGCGATAGTCGTTCCCGTGGGCGGCGGCGGACTTATCTCAGGTCTTGCATTTGCCGTGAAATCGTTGCGCCCCGACGTGAAAGTGTACGGCGTTCAGGCGGCGGGCGCTCCCAGTATGTTCAACGCTATGCGCGACCATAAGATAGAAACGCTTGAAAGCGTTTCCACCATAGCGGACGGCATTGCGGTGAAAACTCCCGGCGAACACACTTTCGAATACGTTTCAAAGTACGTGGACGGCATTGTAACCGTCACCGAGGACGAAATTTGCTCGGCTATCCTCGCGCTTATAGAAAAGCAGAAGATGATAGCGGAAGGCGCGGGCGCGGTGTCCGTGGCGGCGGTTATGTTCGACAAAGTGCCCGTAAAGGGTAAAAAGGTATGCTGCCTTGTGTCGGGCGGCAACATAGACGTTACCATTTTGTCGCGCGTAATCAAGCGCGGTCTGCTCAAATCGGGCAGAACTTATTCCGTGTGCATCGAGCTTATGGACAAGCCCGGACAGCTGAAAGAAGTTTCGCGTATCATAGCCGACCTGGGCGGCAACGTGATAGCCGTTCACCACGAAAGAGGCAACGAAAGCAGCGACATAAACGGCTGTTTCCTGCGTATTCTGATGGAAACGCGCAATTTCGAACATATAAAGGCGATAAAGCAAGCCCTTTTGGACGCGGGCTTCAAGTTGACCTGAGGAGGACAGTATGAAGATTGTGAGTACAAACAACGCTCCCGGAGCGATAGGACCTTATTCGCAGGCAGTTATCGCGGGCGGCATGGTTTACACTTCCGGACAGATAGCCATCGACCCCGCCACGGGAAATATGGTCGAAGGCGGAGTGAAGGAGCAGACGGAACAGGTCTGCAAGAACGTGAAGGCGCTTTTGGAAGCTTCCGGCACAAGCATTGAAAAAGTGGTAAAGACAACCTGCTTTCTGGCGGATATGGCTGACTTTGCCGCATTCAACGAAATTTACGCGGGATACTTTACCGGCAAGCCCGCGCGCAGCTGCGTGGCGGCAAAAACGCTCCCCAAGGGCGCGCTTGTGGAAGTGGATACGGTTTGCCTGCTTTAATTCTGCTCATAGACGCGGACGACACCTTGCTCGACTTCAAAAAAGCCGAGTATACGTCTATCACGCATACGGTTAAAAAATTCGGCGTGACCGACCTAGGCGGGGCGGCGCGCCTTTTTTCCGCCATAAACAAGGCTTGCTGGCTGGACGTGGAAAGGGGCGTGCGCACGCGCGAACAGATAGCCGTGGACAGATTTTGCGAGCTTAAAGAAAAGCTGGAACTTTCCGCCGCGCCCGAAGTCATCAACGAGGACTACAAGGAGAATATGCGGCGCGCTTACTTTCTTCTGCCGGGGGCAGAGGACTTTTTGCAGGCGCTCAAAGCAAGGGGGCACCGCCTTTTTATGATAACCAACGGGCTGGAAACCACACAGAAAATGCGCCTTAAAGGGAGCGGAATTTACGGCTGCTTTGAAAATATCTTTATTTCCGAGGCGATGGGACTGAGAAAGCCCGAACGCGAATATTTCGATAAAGTCGCAAGCCTTATCCCTTCTTTCGACAAAAGCAAATGCCTTGTTATAGGCGATTCCCTCTCCGCCGACATAAAGGGCGCGAACAATGCGGGACTTGACAGTATCTGGTTCAATGTTGAAGGAAAGTCGCTTAAAGAGGGCGTTTTCCCCACCTATACCGCACATTCTTATTCCGACATACTCTCGGTTCTGGACGGTTTGCAATAGAGCCGTTTTCATGCTATAATTTTGATATGCAAGCAACAAAGCCCAGAATTTTAACCGCACGCCTTAATTTAACGCGCATAAATAAGGAACACGAAGGGGCGCTTTCCGCCATACTCTCCGATCCAGAAGTCATGTACGCATGGGAGCACGGCTTTTCCGCCGCCGACTGCCGCGAATGGTTTGACAGGCAGTACGCCCGTTACGCGCAGGGGCAGGAAGGACTGTTTGCCGTAACTCTGCGCTCCACGGGGCAGGTTATCGGCTGGTGCGGAATAATCCTGCAGGATATTTCGGGCATGACCTTCTTAGGCGGTATTTGCGACAGTGCGGCGGAAATGTCCGTCAGCCGTGAAAATACCGTATGGGAGATAGGCTACGGCTTTGCAAAGCAATTCTGGCATAACGGCTGCGCCACGGAAGCCGCCAAAGCGTGCAAACTGCTGGCTTTTTCTCTTAACATAAGCGAGGTTTACTCCATAATCCGCACGAACAATCTTCCTTCAATCCGCGTAGCCGAGCGCAACGGAATGTCGCCCGTCGGCACGGTCATAAAACATTACCGCGGAAAAGTTATGCCGCATACCGTATTCAAAACAAGTATCTGACAAACGAAAAGTTGTGAATTACCCATGAGTGATACTATCTTTGCAAGGGTGGTGTCCACTAAAGTGGACAAGTACTAAAATTATCATTCTATCATATAATGCAGATAAAAGCGGTGTGTCCACTAAAGTGGACAAGTGATCTAAATAATATTCGGATATACATGAAGGCAATAAGCGGCGTGTCCACTAAAGTGGACAAGCATTAAAACCGGCGTTTCGTCATGTAATGCAGCTGAAAGAGGTGTGTCCACTAAAGTGGACAAATGGTAAAATCAATACTCTAATGTGTAATGTAAATAAAAGCGATGTGTCCACTAAAGTGGACAAATTAAGATGATGCCGTTCATATAAATGCCGGGATGATATAAAGGCGGTGTCCACTAAAGTGGACAAGTGTGAAAATCAATGTTTTATCATGTAACGCGTCTGAAAGCGGCGTGTCCACTAAAGTGGACAGGCAATAAAGGGCAGTCTGTCGGCAAGTAAGAGTATGAATATTCTCATAAAAGAGTACGACTTAACAGGGACGTTGTATTTGAATAGAATAAAAGCGATGTGTCCACTAAAGTGGACAAACTGAAAGAGCGCGCTTAAATAAATATCGAGGATAGCAAGGTTGTGTCCACTAAAGTGGACAAGTACCAAAAACAACGGTTTATCATATAACGCGTCTGAAAGAGGTGTGTCCACTAAAGTGGACAAATACTAAAATCAATATTCTAATGTGTAATGCAAATAAAGGCGATGTGTCCACTAAAGTGGACAAATTAAGATAACGTGTCAAAATAAATGTCGTGATGATATTTAGGTGGTGTCCACAAAAGTGGACAAGTGCTGAAATCAATGTTCTGTCATGCAATGCAGCTGAAAGAGGTGTGTCCACAAAAAGTGGACAAGCATTAAAATCGGCGTTATATCATGTTATTTAACTGAAAGAGGTGCGTCCACTAAAGTGGACAAAATAAGATAACGCCGTTCATATAAATGCCGGGATGATATAAAAGCTGTGTTCACTAAAGAGGACAAGTGCTAAAATCAATGTTCTGTCATGCAATGCAGCTGAAAGATGGGTGTCCACTAAAGTGGACAAGTACCAAAAACAACGGTTTATCATATAACGCGTCTGAAAGAGGTGTGTCCACTAAAGTGGACAAATTAAGATAACGTGTCAAAATAAATGCCGTGATGATATATAGGTGGTGTCCACTAAAGTGGACAAATGCTGAAATCAATGTTCTGTCTTGTAATGCAGCTGAAAGAGGGGTGTCCACTAAAGTGGACAAACTGAAAGAGCGCGCTCAAATAAATATCGAGGATAGCAAGGCTGTGTCCACTAAAGTGGGCAAATACTAAAATCAATATTTAATGTGTAATACAAATAAAAGCGATGTGTCCACTAAAGTGGACAAGTGCTAAAATCAATGTTTTATCATGTAACGCGTCTGAAAGCGGCGTGTCCACTAAAGTGGGCAAATACTAAAATCAATATTTAATGTGTAATACAAATAAAAGCGATGTGTCCACTAAAGTGGACAAGTGCTAAAATCAATGTTTTATCATGTAACGCGTCTGAAAGCGGCGTGTCCACTAAAGTGGACAAATACTAAAATCAATATTCTAATATGTAATGCAAATAAAGGCGATGTGTCCACTAAAGTGGACAAAATAAGATAACGTGTCAAAATAAATGCCGTGATGATATATAGGTGGTGTCCACTAAAGTGGACAAGTACCAAAAACAACGGTTTATCGTATAACGCGTCTGAAAGAGGTGCGTCCACTAAAGTGGGCAAGTGTGAAAATCAATGTTCAGTCATGCAATGCGGCTGAAAGATCGGTGTCCACAAAAGTGGACAAGCATTAAAACCGACGCTTCATCATGTAATGCAGTTGAAAGAGGGGTGTCCACTAAAGTGGACAAATTAAATAGCGTATATGGGTATAGAATAACAAATAACAAAATAATACTTGCGAATTTTTTTAATATATGTGATAATATACATATGGAAAAGGCAAATTTTGCAAGCAGATTCAGGTATTTAAGGAAGGAGATAGGGTATTCCATGCGCCAGATGGCTGGTTGTCTTGACGTCGGGAAGACTATTATCGGACAATGGGAATCGGGCAAAAAGGAGCCTAATTTGGTAAATTTAATTGCCATTGCGGAATTTTTTGACGTAAGCATTGACTGGCTGGTAGGGCGGGAGAACAGCGTCGGCAGTGATTTATAATCCGCACGAACAATCTTCCTTCTATCCGCGTAGCCGAGCGCAACGGAATGTCGCCCGTCGGCACGGTCGTAAAATATTACCGCGGCAAAGTTATGCCGCATACCGTATTCAAAACAAGTATCTGAATACCGGATTCAAAAAAGTATCCGATAAAATAAGAGCCGGGGAAAGCCCCGGCTTTTTCGTTTATTCCCGATAAATTGTCAGTCTTTGTCGTCCGTGTCGGAAGGGGCGGGCTGTCCGTCGGTATTTGCGCCGCCGTCGGTCGATTCGGAATTTTCCGCGGTAGGAGCGTTTTCTTCATAGCCTGCGGGGGCGTCCGGTTCGGGAAGGCTGTCGGAAGCCGCGTTTTCAATATCGCCGCTGCCGTCTGCGCCGAGAGGGTGGGAGAGGAGGTATTCTTCGTAAGATACGCCCTCTTTCTTTGCCGCCTTTTTGGCTTGCTTTACGAGGTTTGCCTGCGCTTTTGCTTCCGCGCGCGCCTGCTTTCTTGCCGCCATGTCGGCTTTTATCTGCTTTACGTCTATGAGCGGCGCGTTCGGGTCGTAGTCGAAGCCGTATTCAGCCGCTTTCGCCCTCATCATTTCGTCGTGGCGCTGACGCTTCATTATGCGGCGCGTTTCGTTATAGTCATCCGCTTCGTCGTCATACGCTATCTCCTTGCCCCTGCGCTTCATGATTGCCGCGTGCGCCTTTTCCTTGAACAGCATGATGGAAGGAAGAAGGGTGAACACAAGGATATAACTGAAGAATGTGCCGCGCGCGATAAGCTCGGTTATCTGTCCCACGATTATGTTGCTTGTCACAAGATTGACGGCAAGGCAGACGGCGATGAGAATTGCCGCCGACGTGGTGACGGAAGGGGCGGAGCGGTAAATTGCGTTGCGGATAGCCTTTTCGGGACGGCAGCCCTTTTCCTTTTCCTCGTTCAGCTTGGAGGTGAACAGGATTGCGTAGTCCACGGTAGCGCCCAGCTCTATTGCCGAAACAATCAGGTATGCCATAAAGTTAATCTGTCCCGAGAATACGGAGAGTATGCCGGGGGCGAAGGGGGCGAGCAGGGATACGAAGTACACTATCGCCAGGTTGAAGAATATGCCCGCTTCTATTACCGCAAGCAGTATGAGCGAGGTTATGAACGAGCGGAAGGTGAACAGCAGTATCACGAATATGATGACAGCCGAGAGTATGTTCACCAGCATAAAGTCGTCGGGAGTCACCGCCGCAAGGTCGCTTGCGCCCTGGGCAAGACCGGTGATTATCACTTCGTTTTCCGCTATGCCGAAGGACTCGGCGACGTAGGAGCGTATGGCGGCTATCGAGGCATAGGATTCCGTATCCTCGGGGTGTCCTTCCAGATTTACCGTATAAAGCATATATTCGCGCGTTTCGCCGTTGTCGTTCGTATAACTGCTCACGAAGTTGCCCTGGATAAAGTTCATTACAATGGTATTGGCGGCGATTTCGTCATACCGCTCTTCCGTGATTATCGTGCACAGGGAGAGTATATCCTGCGCGCCGTGTTCCGTTCCGTCCGCGCCCAGCTGCGTGCGCAGATATTCTAAGAAGTCGTACTGCTTCGCCACATAGTCGGTGGTGTCGGAAGTATCTCCTTCGACGGGAGAGAAGGGCACGACTATTATCACCTGGTTGGACGATTCCTGCAGCACATACTGCGGCGTGGTCATGTCCTCCGTGGCGGTGGCTTCCGTGGTGGATATGTACCCCAGCGGCGCCAAAGACTGGAAGTAGGCGCAGGGCAGACATATCGCCGCGCATATCGCTATGACGGCTATCGCCACGCCCTTTTTGGTTATGTTCTTTGAAACAAAGCCCAGACGCGGCTCCACGACCCACGAATGCTGTGATTTCATAATCGGTTTGCCGAACAGCAAAAGCAGTACGGGTTGCAGAATTATTACCGTCAGCAGGGAAAGCAGCACGCCTTTCGCCAGCACGAAGCCCAGGTCGTAGCCCATGCCGAACTGCATGAAGAACAGGGCGATAAAGCCGCCTATCGTGGTCAGCGCGCTGGCGGATATGGAAGCCAGCGTCTTGGGCAGGGCGGAGATGATGGCGTCGCGCGGGTTGAGTTTTACGCGCAGTTCCTCGTAATAGGTGTGCATGAGGAATATGGCGTAGTCCATTGCAAGCGCGAGTTGCAGAATGGTGGAGCACGACGAAGTTATCGTGGATATTGTGCCCACGGGGTTGCCCGCTATTATGTTCGAGCCCATATTGAGCAGTATGGATATTCCCAGCGTTGCGAGGAATATGAGCGGTTCGAAATAGGAGTGCGTGGTGAGCAGAAGTATGATAAACACCGCCACCACCGCGATAGCCACGAATATGGGCATATCGTTTACCGAGCTGTCCACCAAAATACGCGCGTTCTGCGCCGTGCCGCCGAAGTAGTAGCACGATTCCGCGGAGATGGTATCGCTTATAAGTCCAGCGGACTTTTGCTGGCTGATATTGTCGTTGATAATCTGTTCTATCCTGTTGAGCGCTTCTATCGTCACGTTGTCGCTGGCCGCGCTTTTCAGGTAGAAGGAGAGGATATACGTCGTCACCACCGTGCCGTTGCCCAGCTCCGTCTGCTTCACATAGTTGCCCGACGCGCTGTCGTATATCTGCTGCGCCACTACGGGGTCTATGCCGTCGACGTGTATCGGACCTATGTCTATACCGCCGTCGCCAAGTTCAAGTATCATGTCGAAAGTGCCTATCCACACGCTTTTGCTTATTATCGTGGAAGTGCGCTCGTCGCCCTTTTCGTCCGTCGTGACGTACATATTTTTCAGCGTGCTGTCGCCGATTATCGAATCGTATATGGTCTGCACCTGGTCTTTGCTCAGATAGGAAATTGCGATATTCAGGTCGCCCTGTATCGAGTACGCCTCTTCAAGCACCTTCTTGCCTATCATGGTGTTGGTGTCGTCTTTAAGGTATGAGGTGACGTCGCCGTTTTTCTGTACGAAAATAAGTCCGATAAGCGACAGGACGAGAAGAACCGCCACAACCCCTACGACCACCCACTTGCGGTCGAGAAGTTTCCCCGCAAAAGCCGCCGTCAGCGCGCCCTTGGGGCGTTTTTGTCCGCCCTTTTTTCTGAAAAAAGAGCCTTTCTTTTTCACGGGTTGTTCCCCGGAAATTCCGCTGTCGCCGTCCGTCTTTTTTTTCTCTTCGTCCATGTATTTCCCTCGCAGACCGCGCATACGCCGCGCGCAAAATTTAATCAACGGTATATTACCATAGCGGCGGGAGAAATGTCAACAGATTGCGAGGAGTTCGGCGTTTGTGTAAAGTATAGGTAAAGTCGGGCGCAAATGCCGCAAACGGGCGCGAAAAACAAAATTCCTCCCCGGAAAACGTGCTCCGGGAAGGAATTTTTTGTGTTTGCCGCGCTTTTATCCGCGTGCGGCGCGGAGGGCGCGGAGCGTAAAATGTTTGTATAGTTTATATTATATACTTGCTCTGCTTTGCGGGCGCGGAATCAAGTTCCTGCTTCTTTTCCTCGTAGCCGCCTCTGCCCAGAAGCGCGTAGGTGGCGTTCTTGCCTTCTTCCACGCCGGGCTGGTTGAACGCGTCTATGTTCAGCATTTCGCCGCAGTACGCCGTTTCCATCATAAACAGCATGAGCAGCTGACCCAGGGTGAATTCGTTCACGACGGGCAGGGTAATGGTATAGTTCATCTTGCCCGCCTTGGTCACGGCGTATTCGGTCGCCTTCTGCTCGGCTTTGATAAGTTCGCTCATAGTGTGTCCGGACAGGAAGTTCACGTCGGGTATCTCCTCGCAGCCGCCGGGAATGGTCACGTCGGTGCGGTAGCTGTCCACGCCGATAAAGGTTATCACCTTGTCAAAAGGACCTTCCGTATAAAGCTGTACCTGCGAGTGCTGGTCGGTTACGCCGAGCGCCTTTACGGGCGTCTGGCCCACGTTGCACGCCTTGCCGTCAAGCGTCTTGTTCTTGCCCAGGCTTTCCGCCCACAGCTGGGCGTACCAGTCGGCGATATATTGCAGGCTGTCGGCGTAAGGCATCATTACGGAGATGTTCTTGCCGTATTTGGTCATGGCGATATACATGAGCGCCGCGCTCATAAGGGCGGGGTTGCGCTTCATGTTGGGATTGTCGCACAGCTCCTGCATGAATTTCGCGCCCGCGAGCAGTCCGCGGATATCTATGCCCAGCACGGCAGCGGGGAGAAGTCCCACGGGGCACAGTTCGCTGAATCTGCCGCCCACGCCGTCGGGGATATAGAAGGTCTTGTAGCCTTCCTTCTGCGAAAGTTTTATCAGATTGCCCTTGGTGCGGGAAGTGGTGGTGATTATGTGGTCCTTTGCCTTGTCGCCCAGAACCTTTTTGAGTATGTCGTTTATTACGAGGTACTGGGTCATGGTCTCGGAAGTGGAGCCGGATTTGGTTATCACGTTGAATATTGTCTTTTCCGGTTCAATCACGTCCAGAAGCGCCGCCATGCGCTCGGGGTCGACGTTGTCTTCCACATAGAATTTGGGACCGCGGCGCTTGCTCTTTTTCAAATCGTTGTAGTGAAGGTGCTTTATCGCCCTGAACGCGGCTATGGGACCCAGCGCGCTTCCGCCTATGCCCAGAACCACGAAATATTCGCAGTCGCGGCGCACCTGCTTTGCGGTGGCGATTATGTCTTCCACCACGTCGTCCTGACCGGCGGCGAGCTTTGTCCAGCCCATCATGCCTATGCCGGACTTCGCCACCACGGCGTTAAACGCCCTGTCCGCGCGTTCGGCTACGTTTTCCAGATCCGTCGCGGTTATGCCGTGCGCCCTTCCCAGGGTTGCGGACATCATGTTGTTGTAATCGACGCGGATCTTCATTTCTTTCCTGCTGTAACGCATATTTATTCCTCCAATTCAGCCTTATAGGCTTTCTTTTATATCGTTTAAGTAATCCAGGCTCTCCTTTATCTCCCCGAATCCGGAGTAACAGGAAGAGTATACCTCTATAAGACACGCCCCGTCAAAGCCCGCGTCCTTCAGCCGCTTAAACAGCAGGCGGAAGTCGAACACGCCCTCTTTCGAGTGTGGCATTACCAGTCTGCCGCTCTCCGTATAGTTGCACAGATGCACCGTTTTCAGCCTGCTTCCCATCACCTTCATAAAATCGGCGTAGTCAAGGCGCGACTGCATGGCTTGTTTTATATCAAGCGTTGCGCCCAGGCGCGGACAGAGAGGGGAGAGTTTTTCAAAGTATTCCGGCACGGAAAAGTACGCCCAGTGCACGTTCTCGTATGTAAGCGTGATGCCGTGGCTTTCGGAAATGTCGCACAGCTTATTCACGCGCTCCGCCAGAAAGCCGTAATCGAAAACGTACTTCACCGCCGGTTTCAGGCGCGTCGCGCCGTGGAAGACGTAATACTTCGCGCCCAGCGTTTCGCCCGCTTCGCACACGCGTGTAAAAGTGGTTATCGCGTCTGCGTGCGCGCGCAGTCCTTTTCCGAACAGCTCCGGCTCGAACTGGTTGGTGAGCGCGTGCACGGAGTTTATGCGCACTCCGCCCCGGTCCGCGCGCTCCTTCACGACGGCGGCAAAGTCGCGCGTGTATTCGCTGTGGGTGGCAAAGAATACTTCGCCTACCTTTGCGCCCGCGCGGGCAACTTCGTCCATGGCGTCTTCCGTGAGCAGCCGCGGAAAGTACGACGCCGTTGAAATACCTATTTCCATAGTGCAATTATAGCACGGATATATAAGAAAAAACAATTATTTTACAATAAAGTCGCATGACAGTTTTTTATGCCGCGGATATGTTACAGACTATAATACAAGCCGTGCGGAGTATTCAGGTTGCGATCTGCATTGCGGTTATTATACGGAGGGAAAGGGGCGGAGCGTTCTGCGCTCCCGTTCGGGACTCAAAGCGCTCCGCGGTTGACAGCGACGCGCAAAATAGGGTATAATCATAAAAGAGGTGCTTCAATGAGCAAGCCGATGGATACGCAGCCCAAATACCGCGATATAATAGAGAAAATAGACGCGGACTATAAAAAAATAAAAGCAATGCGACCGCTGCCCGCCGCGGGGGTTGCATACTTCCGCAACGAATTCGCAATCAGCACCACGCATAACAGCAATGCCATAGAGGGCAATACGTTCACCTATGACGAAACAAAACTGCTGCTCGAAAAGGGCATAACCGCCTCGGCGCGTTCGTTTCGCGAACACGAAGATATAGTGGGTTATAAAAAAGGTTTCGATTATCTGTACGAGGCGTTGAAGCAGAGGACGGAGATAAGCGAAGATTTTGTAAAACGACTGCATTCGTTCGTGCTCCGCGGCGCGGAGGACGCGGGAGAGTACAGGACGATACAGAATTATATCGGCGATTTGTCGCGCACGGTTTATACGCCTTGTTCTCCGCGTGAAGTTCCCGTTAAAATGAAAGAGTATATATCGGAAGTCGAATCTGATTTCAATAAGAATAAAGACTTGATTGCGCGGGAAAATATTGATTGGAGTACGCTCTTTCACAGTTTTGCAAAACACCATATCGAATTTGAACGCATTCACCCGTTTACGGACGGAAACGGCAGGACGGGACGGCTGCTTTTGACCTACGAGATGATTTCGCTCGGTCTTATACCGGTTGACATCCGCTATGAGGAACGTAGTCGTTATTACGCCGCGCTTGCCGCTTACGGGGACAAATCAAAATACAGCACGCGCGAAGAGAGTAAAACGGAAAAAATGGCGAAGTTGCTCGCGGAATGCGAACTGCGCTCACTCGACCTTTGGATAAAGACGTTTTCCGAATATTCGGGATAAAATTCCGCTGAAAAGAAATACTGCGCGCTTTTACGCTTATACGCTTGACAAATATATTCCGTAAATTGTATCATATCTGCGGCTGGGGGTGCCTCGCGCGAGGCTGAGAGAGTCCCTTTGAACTTGGTCAAGTTAGTACTTGCGAAAGGAAGCAAAATCTTTAATGTTTTCTTACTCGTAGCGTACCCCGGTAGAATATATTTTCAGCGTAACTGGTTTCGGACAGATTTGTGCGAGATGGCGCGCAGTTGTAGTAACCTACAACAAGTCGACAGATTGTGGGAGCGTGTGACGCTCCACCCATGATAATCTGCGAAGTAACCGGGTAATAATGCCGAATTGCTTTCTTCGCAGAGTAATCAGCCTGCGGCGGCTCGCCGCCCGAAAGCAGTACGATTAAAGTGTTCTACCGGGGTTGGGTACGGGTACAAGTTCCTTCAGCCGAAGGAGTTTTTTTATGTTCAACGCATTACTTTGCGCCGAGTATTCGAATTTCTTCAATTTCGATTCGCTACTCGGAATCACCGTCTGCGTGGGAATTATCCTGCTCGGACTTATGGTACTTTCCAACATTATCCTCTTCTTTGTAGATAAAAAGAAGGTGAAAATCTCCGTCGTCATCGACGTAATCATCATGCTCGTCTACCTTGTCGTGGTAGTAATTCTCAATATAAACGACACGGCGTCCGGCGGAGGCTTCGATTCGGAAAATACGGGTATGGCAAGCGAAGGCGAGGGCGGAATTATCGTGTTCAATACCTCAAACGCCGTGTGGATCTCCGTGGCGGTCATCGTGGTATTCGGCATTCTGATAGGACTTCTGCTCATCGACCGCAAGAAGGTGGCTCCGCGCGCGCACACTCTTTCGCTGGTGTATGCCGCGTTGTCCGTGGCTCTTGCGACGGGTCTTTCCTATATCAAAATGTTCGAAGCGCCTTACGGCGGCTCGATAACGCTGTTTTCGCTGCTGCCCATAGCCCTTTATTCGTATATGTTCGGCGTGCGCCGCGGCACGCTGGCGGGCTTTATCTACGGACTTTTGCAGCTTTTGCAGGGACCGAATATCCTGCATCCCCTGCAGTTCTTCCTCGACTACATAATTCCCTTCGCCGTATTCGGACTGTGCGGAGGCGTATTCCGTCCCCTTGTGGACAGAAGCAGGCTGAACCCCCAGCTTAAAGCGCTTATCGGACTTACAAGCGGTCTTGTGCTGGCTACGGTTATGCGTTATATCTTCCACGTCATCTCGGGCGCGGTCTACTTCGGCGAATACGCCGGCGATTACGGCTTTGATAACGCGTGGACTTATTCGGCGGCGTACAACGCCCTGTACGTGTTCCCCGACGGGGCAATCTGCGTTGCCGGCGGACTGCTGCTCATGCTCAGCGCGTCTTTCCGCGGTCAGATCGACAGGGTTACGAACGCATTTAAGAAGGGCAATATAAGAAAGGGCGCAAAGGCAATGGCGGCGCTTGTGACCGACGGCGCGGTCGGCGGAGACGCGGCAGCGGATATGCCCGTAACAGACAGTACGTCCGCACCGCTTGAAGGCGGCGTTGCGGATAAAGCAAGCGGCTCGCCCGATAATTACGAAGAAGGCAGGGACGGCGGAAAAGACGCATAACGCCGGGGCTGCTACGGGTACAATTGTTATGTGAAAACGTCGGGCTTTGGCTCGGCGTTTTTCTCGCTTTACCCGAAGACAGTAGGGGGGGAGTTCAGTTTTTCAATGTGGATACGGGTATGATATACACTCCGTCCTTCCTCCTGTATGCGTAGTTGCCTGTACCCGTCAGCACGGCGAGGAAGGATGGGGCGGGCGATTTGGAAGTATCTATTTTCGCCGCCAAAGTTTTGAGCGACGCCACGCCTTCTTCGATAAGTTTATCGCCGCCCAGCTTGATTTCGACAAGACCGTACGCGCCGTTTCTGAGATGAATGACGGCGTCGCATTCCAAGCCATCTTTGTCGCGGTAATGATATACGCCGCCGCCGAGCGAGTCGGCATATACGCGCAGATCGCGTACGGCGAGCGTTTCGAACAAAAATCCGAAAGTATAGAGGTCGGCGATAAGGTCTTTCGGACCCAGACCGAGCATTGCCGCGGCGATGGACGGATCGGTGTAGTAGCGCGTATCGGAAGTGCGGATAGCCGTTTTAGAACGTAAGTTGACATTCCACGCGGGCATATCCTCTATGACGAAGATTTTTTTAAGCGCCTCTATATAGCGCGCTACGCTGTCATCGCTGAGAGAACTGCCTTCGTTTGCGGAGATGTCGTCGGCTATTACAGATATGGGCGTCTGACTGCCTTGCGCCCTTGCAAACGAACGCATCAACCGCTTTACGCGCTCAGGGTTTTTATTTACGTTGTCTGCGCGGTTTATGTCCGAGCGTATTACTCCGTCGCAATAGTCGACAGCCTGTTGCAATGCGATTTTGTCGCGCATGCCGACAGCCTGCGGCCACCCGCCGCGGCAGACGAGGAATGCCAGCTTGTCTATGTCGCAATCGGAAGAGCCGTTGATACTTTCGGGCGAGGTGAAAAGGTCAGCCAGGCTCACTTCGCCGGAACTTTCGCCCGATTCGTAAAGGCTCATCGTGCGCATTAACATAAAGGAAAACCGCCCCGTGCCGCTATGTTTTATCTCGTCCGTATCCGGCGGTACCGCCGAGCCTGTGAGTATGAACTGACCTTGCTCACCGCGGTGGTCTGTTTCAAAACGTATCGCGTCCCATAGCTTGGGCGCAATCTGCCATTCGTCTATAAGCCTCGGCGTTTTTCCGGCAAGCAGTTTTCCGGGCGATATTTGCGCCAGGGAAATATTCTGACCGATATTCGACGGGTCGTCCATATAAAGCACGCTTGCTGCCGTTTGCTCCGCCGTGGTGGTTTTGCCGCACCATTTAGGTCCTTCTATCAAAACGGCGCCTTTTCCTTCCAACTTTTCCCGCAGGATATCGTCTGCTATGCGTTTTCTGTATTCTTTCATAATATCATCCTTACTTTGTTATATATCGAGTATAGCACGAAAGATAAATAAATACAATATTTTTACCACATTTCAAGGAAATTTATTTCAAGAAAAATAGTAGATATATGATTATTATTGTGATTTTGCGGTAAGTTGGCGAAAAATTTTTCGGCAATTTGGCGAAATATCGCTCGGCAATCCGGCGGGAATTTTTTAGGTAAATCGGCGGCGAAAAGGCGGTAAATTGAAAATTTTTTGAAAATTCGGAAAAGTTTTCAATCTGATATCCGTAGCGGCAAGCCGGTATTTTGTTCCGGGGCTTGCGGCAGAGCGGCTTTTATGATAAAATGTAGATATGTTGGAAAAAGGCGAATTTGTAGTAAAGAACTTTTCCGCGTCCTACTTCGGTTACGGCGACAAGGTGAAGGACGTGAGTTTTTCCCTGCGCGAAGGGGAAGTAATGTGCCTTCTGGGCGAAGAGGGCAGCGGCAAGACCACTCTTTTGCGCGCCTTGGCGGGGCTGGAAGACTGCCGCGGAGAAGTGACTTTGGGCGGAAAAAACTGGGCGGATATGCCGCTTAAAGACAGGGAAGTGTGCTACACTTTCGGGCGCGACAGTCTGGACAGGAAAAAGAGCGCGGCGGAAAATATCGTAAAGCCGCTTGTTCTGCGCGGAGCGGGGCAGGAAGAGATAAAAGAGGCATTGAAAAGGGCGGCGCGCCTTGCGGACGTGGGGGACATACTTGCGGAAAAGGTGAAGGGGCTTCCGCCTTACTATATTGCAAAGGTGATTCTGGCGCGCGCCTTCGTGCGCAAAACAAACCTGCTTTTACTTGACGAACCGCTGTCCGAACTCACCTTTACCCAGCGCGAAAGGGTGTTCAACCGTATGTGCCGCGGAGTGCGCGAACTAGGCTCGCGCGTCATCTACGCCACCGAACGCCCATACGAGGCGGTGTGCTTTCCCGATAAGGTGGGAATAATGTATTCCGGCGCGCTGGTGCAGTGCGGCAGTATGAGTGAAATTTACCAAAATCCTACTCATAGGGCGGCTGTGGACGCATTTTCAAGGGACGTTACCTGTATCCCGGCAAGGGCGGCGTTCAACGGCGTATGGAGCGTGGAACTTGACGGAAAACGCGTTCCCTGTCCCGCGCTTATCAATAAAATTTACGACGGAAAAGAGGTGCTCGCCGCCGTAAGGCGCAGCGACGTCAGTTTGGGCGGAGAGGTCGGAGCGAAGGTGCTCGGCGTTATCGACGACGGCAAGGGCAGATTTCTGCGCCTGGGCGTCCCCGGCGGAATAATTTACTGCAACGGGATTGCGGACGTCGGACAGGAAGTGGGCGTTAAAATCAGACAAGCCGCTTTTATATTCGATCCTTCCAGCGGATATTCCGTCGGTTCCGTTTCCTGCCGCAACGACACGGTTTGAACGTGATCTTTTCGCCGCTTTTCCTTAACACCTCGCTCGACGTAGCGCTGCTACGACTTCGCTCGGTCTTAAGCAAAATCATTCGAAAATCTCTACGCCCAAACTTGCGCCGTGCGGCAGTCAACGGAACAAGAGTGAAAGCGGCGGAGTGCGCGTTCTGGGCGGCACGCTCGTCATGAAAAGCGGAAAAATAGCGGATAACAGTGCGGCTCTCGGCGGCGAAGGCATATATGTGCGCGGCGGTTCTTGTCGCGGCGGCACGGTGGAAGGAGATGCGCTGGCGGAAGATTCCGACGTAACCGTTACGGTCGCGTCCGCCGAACCGCTGCCCGATACGAATCCGGACGCCGCGCTTACCGGCGGAGAGATTGCCGGTATCGCAGTAGGAAGCGTTGCCGGAGCGGCGCTTATCGGCACGGGCATATTCTTCTTAATCAGGAAGAGAAGAAAAGTCTGACGCGCTTTTGCTTGACGAAGGCTTGCAGGAAGGTATATAATACGTTTACACCGAGGCGGAAGAGCATTCCCACGCCGAAGTAAAATACCATATCCGTATCAATGAGTTTTCGGCGAGCAGGAGGCGGAGCGTTTACGCTTATATTTGCAGATATTTTACGCACCCTGTTTCGGGGTGCGTTTTTGCATTCCCGCGGTATTTCGGAAAATTCATTTAAGGAAAAGGAGCGGAAAGTGAAAAGACTGGGCGTTATCGGCATAGTGCTGAGCAATCCGTGCAAGGAGACCGCCGCAAAAGTGCAGTCGCTTTTGTCGGATTATGCGGAAATCATCACCGGGCGCATGGGCGTTCCCGACAAGGAAAGCGGCGTAAACGCCATTGCCGTTATAGTAAAGGGCAGCGGCGAGGCTATCTCCGCGCTGTCCGGCAAGCTGGGTAAACTTTCGGGCGTAAGCGTAAAGTCCGCTCTTACAAGCATCGAACTGCCCGAATAAAACGAAAAATAAAAATCGCAATGCCCCGAAAAGACGGAAAAGGGGCAAGGAGGTATTATGAAGAAAAAATCTCTGTTGCTTATTATGGCGGCAGTCGTGCTCACAGCCGCAATAGTCGTCGGCGCCATGGCGTGCACCGACGTGCCCGACGGCGAATATGTGATAGTGGCTCCAGACGGAGCGCCCGCATTGGCGATAGCCGGGCTTGCGGAAGAAGTATTTACTTATTCCGACACCGTAAGCGTAGGCGCACAGGTGGTGAATTCAAGCGAAATAGCCACGCGCGCGGCTACGGCGGATATGGCGATAGTGCCTGCAAACGTTGCGGCAAATCTGTACAACAAGGGAACGGATATCAAGGTTATCGCCACGGTAACGCACGGCAACCTGTATATGGTGGGGCTTGCGGACACTCCCGAAGTGACAGACCTTACGCAGCTTGAAGGGCAGATAGTGGCTTCCATAGGTCAGAACAGCGTGCCCGATTCCCTCTTCAAGGCGATGCTTACCAAAGCGGGCGTGGAATACGTCGTGGCGGGCGACACCGCGAGCGTAACCGCGGCGGAAGGTAAAGTCACGCTCGTCTACGGCTCCGACGGCTCCGCGGTGATACCGCTGGTGGTTACGGGCAAGGCGGCTTACGGAATTATCGGCGAACCCGCCGTTTCCACGGGCGCAAAGAACAAAGGACTTACGGAAAAAGCCAGCCTGCAGGAGCTGTGGAACGAGGCGAATAACACCACGGGCGGATATTCCCAGGCGGTGCTTATAATGAAATCTTCGCTAGCGGAAGATACCGCTTTCGTGAACGCGCTTTTGGAAAGGCTTGCCGTAGACGTTGAAGAAATGACCTCCGGCGACGAGGGCGCGGCTGCAGCAGCCGCCGCAATCAAGGGCGTGTACGAAGCGACTTCTTTGCCCGCAAGCATTACCGCCGACATCATCAAAAGGAGCAGCGTGAACATAGTTTCCGCGGCTACCGAAAGCGGTCTTGACGAAATTTACTCCATGCTAACCACCGTGGCGGGCGTGAACGCAAACTCAATCGGCGGAAGCGTTCCCGCAAAGGGCGGCAGCTTTTACTTTGCATAATGAAAAGCGGCGGCAGGGCGGTTAAGGTTGTAAGCCTGTTATATCCACTTATAACGGTGGTGCTTGTATTTGCGGTATGGGCGGTTGCCGCCTATGCCGTAGACCTTCCCATCGTCCTGCCCACGATAGGCGAAACTTTCCGCGGCCTGGGAGAGTTGCTCGCGTCCGCGGACTTTTACGCGGCGGCGGGCGGAACGCTTTTAAGAACGCTTATCGGCTTTGCAATCTCCCTTATTCTCGCGCTGGCGCTGGCTCTGCCCGCGGCGTTCTTCAAACCCGTGGAAAAGCTGCTCGCGCCGCTCGTGCTCATCTCGCGCGCCGTGCCCACGATGTCGGTGATTCTGCTCTGCCTTCTGTGGGTGAGCAACCGTATTCTTCCCGTCGTGGTCAGCGTGTTCATCGTATTCCCCGTGCTGTATACCACCATATTGAACGCGGTGCAGGGCGTGGACGAAAAACTGAAACAGATGAGCAGAATTTACAACGTGCCGCGGGCACGTACCGCGGTTAAACTGTATATCCCCCAGTCAATGCCCTCGATACTTTCCGGCGTGCAGTCCACACTCGGACTTATGGTGAAACTCATCATCGCCGCCGAGGTTATGTCCAATACCGCACGCAGTATCGGGCAGTCCATGAGCCTTGCCCAGATGTATCTGGAAACGGACGTGCTCATCGCATACACACTTGTCGCGATAGTGCTTTCCGCCGCTTTGGAAGGGATAGTCGCTTTGATTAAAAAATACGCTCTGAGGTGGAATTGTGCCGACAATATCTGATTTGCACGTCAGTTATAAGGATAAAGTCGTATTCGGCGGCTTCAATCTGGAAGTCGCTCCGCACACCACGCTTTGCATAATGGGCAAGTCGGGGTGCGGTAAATCCACGCTCTTAAACGCCGTGGCGAATCTGCTGGTCTGCGGCGGGGAAATACGCGGCTTCGGCACGTGCGGATACGTGTTCCAGGAAAGCAGACTTATCCCATCCATGACCGTGCTTGAAAACGTGGAATACGTGCTCCGCGGCGAAAAGGAGAACATAAGGTCGCGCGCCATGCGTGCGCTTGAAGATATGGGCATCGCCCGTCTCGCAGGCAAGTATCCGCTCAGAATAAGCGGCGGAGAAGCCAGCAGGGTATCGCTCGCGCGGGCGATTGCCTACGGCGCGCAGACGCTTTTGCTCGACGAACCTTTCCGCGCCCTCGATATAGGAATAAAGCGCGGAATCATCGACAACCTGGTAAAGGCGGGTATGTACGGCGCGACCGTTCTTTTCGTCACGCACGACGTGGAAGAAGCGCTCATGTGCGCGGACAGGGTAGTGGTTCTGGGCGGAAGTCCCTGCGATATAATGCTGGACGTAAACCTGCCTTCCCCCCGCGACAAAAGGAGCGTGGACGAAGCGGAACTCAACGCCGCGCGTGAAAAAATTATCGAAAGATTAGCCGCCGAATGAAAGTGTTTTGCGATAAGACTATGCCTGGGCTGGTTTTATCGTACGCAAAACACTTTGCGGCTACGTGTGATGCCATAACAAAGCAATGGTCATCTGCCGAGAGAGCGCCTTTCCGCCGCTTTCGCACAAGTGTTCCTTGATAATACCAACAGGTATTACCTTCGTCGCCCTCGTGTGAAATCGAACGAAAAATCATCTCTCTCAATCATACGCCCATCACTTTGCTATGGCATAAGGGAGAACCCTTTCATTCGGGAGCGTGGGACGCTCCACCCCTTAACCGCCTTGGCAACGTGGGACGTTGCATCCCTTAACCGCCTTGGCAACGTGGGACGTTGCATCCCTTAACCGCCTTGCAATATCAGACTATAAAGAAAAGTCTGCTCTCCGCTATGGCTTTGGCAACTTATGCTTGGGGTCGGTTCTCCCTTCTTTTCGCGTAACGACTACTTATTGTATGTGCAAGGAAGATAGATATATATAAAAAGCAGTTACAGCAAAGCGGTTAAGACAGCGTGGTCACCACGCCACCCTTTCCGCCCTTACCCGTAGCCAACCCCAGTAGAACACTTTAATCGTACTGCTTTCGGCATATTTGTGCAATCTGTCGACTTGTTGTAGGTTACTACAACTGCGCGCCATCTCGCGCAAATCTGCCCGAAACCAGTTACGCTGAAAGCAAAGCATTTTACAACCCGACATATACACATATTTTATGTTTTAGAGTAAAATGTGTTCTACTGAGGTTGGCTACGGGTACGGGAAAATGTGCACGGCTCATTTTATAGGTAACGCTCGCAAAAGCGCGGTTTTGCTTCGCTTTATTTATAATAAAAAGCGTTGCGGAGATAATACTATAAAACAATACTTTTGTTACTTCAAGGCGGTTAAGGGCGCAGCGGCTCGCCGCTGTCAGGTACTACTTGACACGCCTACTTTTTGTTAAAAGTTTTAATTGACTTGTCAGGTACTGCTTGACAAGATTATTTTTGAGACTAAGTAAAACAGGCTTGACAGGTACTACTTGACAAGATTATTTTTTGATATTAAGTAAGACAGACTTGTCCGGTACTACTTGACAAGATTATTTTTTGATACTAAGTAAGACAGACTTGTCCGGTACTACTTGACAAGATTATTTTTTGATACTAAG
>ERZ1643247.867-NODE-867-length-32652-cov-4.976838_pt1 | contig 32652 bp, 35 predicted proteins | sample MGYA00579264_ERZ1643247 | MGnify/ENA primary metagenome ERZ1643247 (study PRJEB29033, sample SAMEA4952262) | chicken gut metagenome | biome: Broiler Chicken; feature: Gastrointestinal Tract; material: Caecum | place: Ireland | collected 2018 | study: Broiler... | reverse complement strand
AACTTCTTCCTTGGTCAATAACTCCAACTGAATTTCCTCCTGTTTGGAAATCATCGTAACCACATTGGTATCCGTACCGAATCCGCTTCCTGCAATTTTGAGATTATTGGCAATCACCAAATCTATGTTTTTCTTATCCAATTTTGCTCTGGAATTCTCCAGCATATTTTGAGTCTCCATAGAAAATCCGCAATAAAACTGCCCTTCTCTTCGGTGTTCTCCCATATATTTCAAAATATCCTGAGTCCGATCCAATTCGATGCTCATCTCACCGTCTTTTTTCTTCATCTTATCATCTGCAACCGTTTTCGGTTTGTAATCTGCCACAGCCGCTGATTTAATAATAATATCCTGATCTAAAAAACGCGCTTTCATTGCTTCAAACATATCCGCTGCACTGACAACCGGAACAACATCCACAAACATCGGAGCTTCCAAGGATGTCACACCGCTAACCAAGGTTACCTCTGCACCACGCAACATTGCAGCTTTTGCCAGTTCATATCCCATTTTTCCGGTAGAATGATTGGTAATATAGCGCACGGGGTCAATGCTTTCCTGCGTCGGTCCTGCAGTGACGATGACTTTCATTCCCCGCAAATCCTTTTCATACGCCAGTTCCCGCAGCACATATCCTACCAGCACTTCTTCTTTCGGCATTTTTCCGTCTCCAGAGTCTCTGCATGCCAAAAGTCCGCTTTCCGGCTGAATGACCTCATATCCGTATCCTTCCAATTTCCGCAGATTATCCTGTACCACCGGATTATGGTACATATTGGTATTCATTGCAGGCGCAATCAGTTTTTTACAAGTACACGCCAAAATGGTGGTTGTCAGCATATCATCTGCAATTCCATTCGCCAATTTGCCGATCACATCGGCAGACGCCGGTGAAATCAAAACCAAATCTGCTTTTTTTGCCAATGAAACATGAGCAACATGAAACTGGAAATTACGGTCAAATGTGTCTACCAGACATTTGTTGCCAGTTAGTGTTTCAAACGTGATAGGTGTAATAAAATGCGTCGCATTTTGTGTCAGAATGACATGCACATCACACTGCAGCTTTACCAGCATACTGGCAACATTCGCCATCTTATACGCCGCAATGCTACCTGTAACGCCTAATACAACGGTTTTTCCCTTTAACATACATCAACATCCTTTTCTTCTGCATTTTGCTGGGTTCAGTTTTCATTTGGTTATGCAAACATTATAACAAGACTTTGCGCTTTCGTATAGAGACATTTGGAAATTATTCATTAAAATACAAGATATGTTGTTCCTTCCAACGGAATGACAACCTGTAGTCCAACACGATCTGTCATATCTCCCACTACATAAATAGTATACGCTTTTCCGCCTTCTACCGTCACATTCGGATCCTCCAATAGCACTGCCCCACTGAAGTATTCACGCAGTTTCAAATTATGACTGCCGGGCGCTACAGACATATAACGACTGACTTCTCGATAATTCAAGTCAGAAAGTACCAGACTGTCATCTAAATACACATCCATCCGCGGTGCATTGGCGGACAACTGAACAAAACGGATATATGCTGCGTTCTCCTGCAGAAAACGACGATTATCGTTGATCATTTCCAAAGACACATTCGTGCCCAGACCAGTAACAGCAGCCGTATAGATACGATACCCAATCAGGTTAATGTAGCTGACACTGAGCGGATCTGTTGTTGTACCTGCGCGAAATACTGCCACTCGATAATATCCCGGAAATGCTTTCAGATATTCCGTAAATTGACGATACAGCAGATTAGATGCTACTTTTCTGCCGTTTACATAAATATCCACACTGCCTACGGATGGATACGCATTGAAAAAACGGATATAGCTGAACAAGGTAATCCCAGGGATGATTGGAATCACGGTTACATTGATATTGCCGGGAAGTTGAATACCTGGATACAGACTCTGCACAGTGTCGTCCACAATTTCCTGTGTCAGACTTTCATTTGGAAGCTGTCGAATTCCTTCCTGTGTCAACGGCAGCGGCATAATCATATCTGCGCTGGTTTCTACGCCCTGTAAATTCCAAAAATCAGTCATATTTGTCACCTGTCTTTTCTGTTATTCTGCTACTATCCTATGACAAAATAGAAAAAATGTGATTCCACGGAACAATAAAAAACAAAACCGCCATTAGAGAAACAGAGCAATCTTACAATGTTTACTTTTTATTAACACAAATGCCACATTTTTTGAAAACTTTGATATCGGAATTATAATTTTCCTATCTTCCAGTCTGTTTTTTCAGAAAAGATTCCACTTCTCATCCACTTTATCTGATATCTTTCTATGAATGATCTGTTTTTCCTGTTCTCCATAATAACCAAATCCACGATTCTTCAGAGGATAATCCTCAAAATCCCTGCCATCTTGCACTGTGCAAACATGTCCTATCGACAACCAAATCATACAATGTTTTTGTAAATCCATCAGATAAAATATCTGGTCTTTCACAATAGAATAACCCTCTTCTCTCACCCATGAAATAAAAATCTTTACACAACACCTATTTCCTTATGTTTCTTCTCTATGGAGGTATCTTTTCTTTTTTTCGCATTACCTTCTTAAAACCCTTTTATTTTCCATTTGACAACCCGACCAGCAAAACAATAGCCAACGTTTCTGATTGATAGCACACCAAAAACTAAGTGGGTAATCATTTATTATGGAAAAGTAAAGCCAATAGAAAACAAAAAAATCAAAAATTTGAAAAAAAAGGGTTGCATTTTTATTTCTTATATGATATTATAATCAAGCAGTTTGATTCGCGGCTGTGGCGGAACTGGCAGACGCACCAGACTCAAAATCTGGCGGTAGCGATACCGTGTGGGTTCGAGTCCCACCAGCCGCATGAAAGAAACCTTGAATTTCCAAGGTTTCTTTTTTATTTCAGTATCACTATTGTACTCTTTCAGGTGTTCCCTCCACAACCTCATGAAACGTTTTCCTCATCATCCGCTTGACCATTCACATTTCTCTCTTTCCAAAATAGAAAATCGAAACAATTGATTCCCTCCTCCTGTTTTCATTTATCCCATTACAACAAAAACCCAACAGCAGAAAATTCCTTTCGGGATACTTCCACTGTTGGGTTTCTTTTTTAAGAACTATATTTTAGATTACAGTTTTTCTGGTTCCGGATATGTTTCGCCAAAGGTATCCACTGTAACCCTTTCCATAATCACATCTTCTAATGGCTTGTTTGTGTAGATATCAGTTGGTACGTTCGCAATCCGATCTACCACATCCATCCCTTCAATTACTTTACCAAATGCAGCATATTGTCTATCCAAATGCGGTTGGTCTGCATGCATAATGAAGAACTGGGAACCCGCACTGTTCGGATGCATTGCCCGAGCCATGGATAACACTCCTACCGTATGCTTCAAATCATTCGCAACACCATTATCCGCAAATTCTCCACGTATGGTATATCCAGGACCGCCCACTCCCGTACCTTGCGGACAGCCGCCTTGAATGACAAAATCTTTGATGACGCGATGAAACGTCAAACCGTCATAAAAATGTTGCTGTACCAAAGAAATAAAATTATTCACCGTATTAGGTGCAACTTCCGGAAATAATTCAGCCCGAATTACACCTCCATCTTTCATTTGAATCGTTACGATTGGATTTTTTGCCATGTTAAACTCCTCTCTTTCTCTTTTGGCGCTCTTGATACGTTTTTCTGATTGCAAAACACTTTACAATGGAACAATACACGTATGGTTCATTATATCATATTTTTTCTATCTGTGTACAGACTACATTTCAGGCGGATATCTCCCATTTATTCTGATAACTTGCTTCGATGCATCGTTGGTGTATCCTCTTTGCAGCACAATGTAATGACAACCAATTCCGGTCGATTTCCAATCCGGAATGGAAATGTACTGTTTCCCAGTCCACGACTCACTGCCATATCTGTTTCATTCATCGTATACATACCAGCCGTATACGGCGGAAAAAACCCTTGATGTGGCGCAAACAAACCGCCAATCCACGGAAGTCGAATTTGTCCACCATGCGCATGTCCGCTGCAAACCAAAGAAATTCCTGCATCTGCATACTCTGCAAACAACTCCGGTCTGTGACTTAACAGCAGTACAAATTCATCCTCCAGACCTTTATCCAGCATATGCAAAATACTTTTATAATACGGATTCACACTTTTATCCGCCAGCCCCAGCAACGTAATGGTATCTTCCCCTCTGCGAATGACGCTTTTTCCGTTATCCAGTATGGTAACACCTTCTGCCGTTAACAATTCCACAAGATCTTCATATCTACCAGATTGATGTTCATGATTCCCAGATACATAATAAACCGGCGCGATTTTTACAATGCCACGAATCAAATCCATTGCGGCATCCAAATCCGTTCGATTTCGATCGATTAAATCTCCTGTGATAACAATTATATCCGGTGCAGCGCATTCTGCTTTATAAACCAGCCGTTCCTGGTTTCTGCCAAACATCTTATTCTGTAAATCAGAAAGATGCAAAATTTTATAGCCATGAAATGCCTTTGGCACATGATTACTGCATGTCAACTGCGTAATTGATAAAGCATTATCCTGCCAATACAAATATGCACCCATTGCCATAGCGGCGGCAAATAACTTTTTCCCTGTTTTCAATATACATCACCTGTTTTCTCTTTCTGTGTATTGCTTTTTTCTATCATGATAAATCCATAACCATGGCAACACAATGAAAATTTCATTTACCTTTTTTCATTTCCTGTACATACTACATCTTACAGGAGGGTTTCAACATGGAAAGAATCATATTTCACATTGATGTAAACAATGCCTATTTAAGCTGGACTGCTGTACAGCATTTACAACACGGCAATCTTACGGATCTGCGCAGCATTCCTGCTGCAATCGTAGGAGACAGCGACAACCGTCGCGGTATCATTCTTGCAAAAAGCACCCCGGCCAAGCAATATGGTATCCTTACTGGAGAACCAACCGTTTTGGCACTGAAAAAATGTCCGCAGCTTGTCTGCTTGCCTCCCGATTTTTCATTATATGCCAAATGCTCGCAGCATATGTTTGATTTACTGGAAAACTACTCTGATCGCTTAGAGCAATACAGCATTGATGAAGGATTTTTGGAATATACAGGTATGCAGGAACTGTTCGGTTCCCCATTCACTGCTGCACAAACTATCCGTGATCATATCCGCAGCCAACTTGGTTTTACCGTGAATATTGGAATTAGCTGCAACAAACTGTTGGCAAAAATGGCAGGTGAATTGGAAAAGCCCAATCGAATCCTGACATTATTTCCAAACGAAATACCAGATAAACTTTGGCCATTGCCAATCGACATCTTATTTATGGTTGGCAAAGAAACTGCATTGAAATTACGCCAAATGGGTATTTCCACCATTGGTGCGTTGGCAAGCTATCCTGTGCATCTTCTCCGTCATGCCTTTCAAAGCTTTGGTCTCGTACTCCATGCCTATGCCAACGGGATAGATGACAGCCCCGTCATACAAACACAACCAATCGCGAAGAGTATCGGAAACAGCACGACCCTTCCTCATAACATCACTGATGCACAAACTGCTCATAACATTCTTCTTGCATTATCAGAAACCGTTTCCTTTCGGCTGCGCAGCTGTGGCTGTCGTGCAACAGAAATCACTGTCACACTCAAAACATCCTCATTTGAAACCTATTCCCATCAAAAACGATGTCATCCACCCATAGACTGCACCAATGCCGTTCATCAAAATGCTGTCTCCCTATTCCATGAAGCATGGCATGGCGAGCCGCTGCGCCTGCTTGGCATTCGTGCCGGAAGGCTATCTTATGATGACCCCGTACAACTTTCTTTTCTGGAACCAGATTGGGAAAAACAAACGCGTGCAGATGCTGCTATGGATCAAATTCGTTTCAAATATGGTATAGATGCTGTCAAACGCGCTACATTTGTCGATGGGAGTTTTCCACCTCATGCTGGAGGACAGCTGTATATCCGCCCAAATCCTTTTTCTAAGCCAAAACATCCTCCCTCTGATTCTTAATGCTTTCCGTTTTACAAATATCCAACTTCTATCCCCATGGATTGCTTTTTTGTTTGGAACTCCAATTCTTTTTTGCATTTGCTCCCGATTATTTTTGTAGTTTTTTACCGTCCTGAAAAGCAAAACCAATACATTCTCCCAATTTCCGATATGTATGATGAATTGGGTCAAAGGTAATTGGCTGCAATTTTTCAGGATCAATACGCCCATCCTCTCCCAGTACAGAATCATCTGCACTGACATTGACAATTTTTCCAATCATTCTTTCTGATTCTTCATCGTATTGTATCATGGTACATTCTAATGCCATTGGCAATTCCGCAATCAGCGGTGCATCCACAAATGTACTGGGAATCGGATGTAATCCTGCCCGCTCCAGTTTATCCGGCACAGCATTTGCAGAAACAATCCCGACATAATCGGCTTCTACGACATGCGAAGCATTTGCCATGCTGACAGTAAAAGCTCTTCTTTGCAATATATTTTGTACTGTCTTATGGGAAGCACTCAGATAAATGCTGATTTGATCTTGATCAGCAATACATCCCCACGCTGCATTCATTGCATCCGGTGTTCCATCCTCCCCATAAGTCGCAATAATCAATACCGGCATCGGATATAAAAATGGTTTTGCTCCAAAATTTTTTCTCATTTCCATTCCTCCTCTTTTTGTTTATACTATCGATATCTCTTTCTCTGATTCTGCAATTCCGCACCAGCGATTAACATCTGGTCCATGCCGGATTCCTCTTTTTTGAGCGTGCTCTTCTTTTTGCTCTTTCTCTACTCCACTTTCACATAGCCGCTGCATAAATTCTGTTATATTTCTTATCTTTTGCCACCACTACATCACAGCGATTGCTCATTGTTTCTAAGCCTCTGGCTCTCTTTGATTGGATATACTGTTATAGGGCGCATCTCACGATGATTCCGTTCCGCTTGATTTGCCAGATATCACCAGCAGGCATTTCCTTTTTATCATATCAATCGTATTCGCTTCTGCGCCTTGGGCAAAAGCCCTCACAGATGCCCTTTGAAATGTTCCGATCATTGCCGATCCTTTTTTCCATTCTGTACAGAAGCCTGTTTGTTTTCCATCTCTATCCCAATGTCATTCTGCACCATACTTAATTTTGTAATCGCACCTTTGCCAAATTTTAATCGAATTTTATCAATCGCTTTTTCCAAATTCTCCTGTTTCCTCTTTTGTTCCGTTTCCTCTTGGAAAAGGTTCATCTGTTCCAAGATTTCCTGCTCATCACAAAGATGTGTTGTTTGAATAGAAATCATACGAATCGGTCTCCCAATCTTCCAATGTTTTCGTATCAATTCCATCGCCGTATCTTCCAATTCTTTTGCCAGATTCGTCGCTGTCATCAACGTTTTTTGTCTGGATACCATTTGAAATTGGGCATCTTTTACAATCACCTGAATGGTATAACATTTTTTATGGTGCTTGCGCAGGCGGGTTGCCACCAAGTCCGCAATCGCCATCACTCCCAAATAAATATCTCGTTCGGAAATCAAATCCCGGCGAAACGTCATTCCATTGCCAATAGATTTCGCCTCTTTTTGATCATAAACGGAAGCTACCGGACTATCATCCTCTCCTCTGGCATAGCGATGCAGCATGCTTCCTGCTTTGCCTAACTGTTTTTCCAGTACCGATTGTTCTGCAAATGCCAGATCTCCAATCGTGTGAATCCCCATTCCATGTAATGTATGCTCCACACTGTGCCCAACAAACAGCAAGGCAGAAACCGGAAGACTCCACACGATGTTGCGGTAGTTTTCTCTGCTGATGACTGTCGTTGCATTTGGCTTTCGATAGTCGCTACCCAATTTTGCAAAAATTTTATTAAAAGACACGCCAACAGAAATGGTCAGCCCCAATTCTTTCTGTATTCGCTTGCGCAAAGTATCTGCAATGGTTTTTCCATCTCCAAATAATTGCTCACTCGCTGTGACATCCAGCCAACTTTCGTCAATACCAAATGGCTCCACCAAATCCGTATATTCCTGATAAATTTCATTGATCCAAACGGAATACTTAACGTATGCTTCCCGATGCGGACGTACCAAAACCAACTCCGGACATTTTCGTTTTGCCTCCCATATAGTTTCTGCCGTTTGGATTTGGTACTTCTTTGCCAGCTCATTCTTTGCAAGGATAATTCCATGCCGATGATCTGCATCTCCGCTGACTGCCATCGGCACATTTTTCAATTCCGGACGAAACAGGCACTCTACGGAAGCATAAAATCCATTGCAGTCGCAATGCAGTATGGTTCTGTCCTTCATCCTTCCGCCTCCCAAATGGATTTTTCTTTGTCGACCACATCCAAGTAGAATGCGGTTGCCCAACGCATACTTCCTCCACTGAAATCCGATTGCTATCTTCCGTTTTATGATAGCATACGTCCATCTGAAAAACAATATCTGCGCTGCAGGTTGCAGAAACGCTTTCGCAGAAACATGTCAACTATATTTTTCATACCCATTGGCATATGGTGAATCGATTGTGCGGATACCGCCAACATTCCCCAAAAAGAACATCTCACGAATGTCCAATTATACTGCATCTGATAAAATTACGGATCGTATCATAATATCTTATATCACAACGGATGGGGATTGTCTATTCTTTGATATGACTTCCATTTTAACGTCATTATATTCTGGTATCGAGGTAACACAAACATTTTATGACGAAGCCAAGCGCAACTTTTCAGTGTAAATCACATTTCCTAAAAAGGACTGTCTCTTCCTTGATCCATACATTAGAATCCAGTGCAAAATGTATCCAGAAGTTCTCAAAAAGCACCCATTTCCAACGTCGGATTTTTTTGTTGAAAAAAATATCCTATTTCATTATATAAGCTTTCATTATATAAGCAGTCTTTGCTATCTCCATGTTTCACATAGAAAAACGGCATAACAGTTTCTATTCTGCTATGCCGTAATTACTTACCATCTTATCTCTTTTCCTATCATTCCTACATCGTTTTCATACATAAACATTCCCCATATATGATCAAATTCCTTTTTCAGCAGAAGATGATTCTTCCTGCGGTCGCATCCGAATCAACGCTCCAAGCAGACCGCCAATGATAGCTGGCAAAATCCAATTCAATCCTGCGGACGCAAACGGTAGCCGCTGCAAAAACGGAATAGCCACACCATACGTATCAATCAAAGACAATAAGCTCACTACTAGTGTCACACCAGCCGCCCCTTTATAAATATTCTTATTTTTGAGCTTCTGTTTGAAGAACGACAATACAATCAAGACGACAACAACCGGATACAACAAACTTAAGATAGGTGTCGCAATGTTGATAATCATAGTCAAACCGAAATTAGAAACCACCATACTGAAAATACCAATAATTACCACAACCACTTCATACCGTATTTTCCCATTGCTGATACCTTCAAAGTATGCCGCAGCAGCAGAAACCAATCCAATAGCAGTCGTCAGACAAGCAAGCCCAACAATAATTCCCAGCATCACAACGCCAAAATGTCCAAGCAGATCCTGTGTAATATCCACAATCAAACTTGCCTGATTAACTTCCGCAATATTATAGATCGTAGAAACGGTTGCCCCCAGATAGGTTAGACCGCAATAAACCAAAAACAGCATAATACCAGCTAAAATACAAGCCTTTGCCGTCACATTGATACGGTCCTTATTTTCTGTATATCCATGTTCCCGTACGGTATTGATAATCAAAATCGCGAATCCCAGGGCTCCCAAAACGTCCATCGCCTGATATCCATTTAATATCCCTTCTCGTACAACAGAATCTACAATCGGTGTGCTATAGCCGCCTAGCGGTCTTGCAATACCGAAACCAATCAATATAATCAACGCAATAACCATCAACGGAGTCAAAAATTTACCAACAATATCAACTACTTTGCTAGGGCGTATGGTCAAAATAATAACCAGGCAGAAAAAAATAATTGAAAACAACACAATATTCACAGACGGAAGAATGGGCAAAATCGTCATTTCATAAGTTGTTGCAGCTGTTCTAGGCACTGCCAAAAGCGGACCGACACAAATAATCACAGCGGTATTCATAATCAAAGCAGGAATTTTCCCAACAACCCCGGTAATACTGGAAATACTTCCGCTTCCATTGATCATCGCAACAATGGTAACAAACGCCAATCCAACGTCTGCCAGGAAAAAGCACATAAACCCCAAAAACCAGTCCTCGCCGGATTCCAGACCCAAATACGGCGGAAAGATCAAACTCCCGGCTCCAAAAAACATTGCAAATAGCGCAAAACCAATGACTAGGATATCTCGCTTTTGATTATTTTCTTTCATAAAAACGCCTCCCTTCCAAACAACAGACTCCTCAACAAATCACCAGATATTACAATGACCGGGAAAACTCCCGGTCATCCATAGAACAAACCATTTATTTCAGCAGACCTTTTGTGGATGTCCACAGCGGCAATTTTATGCCAAGACCTTTTTCCAGGGCACGTTCAAATATAATTTTTGCACACATCATATCTTCCGATGCCATACCAACATTGTTGATAATAATCAATTCATCGTCGCGCTCTCTTTTGGGAACCATTCCAGCAGCCAGTTCACCTGTTTCGCCTGTAATTTCAGGTAATCCATATGGATAATATCCGTATCCAATCAGCAATTCATGCTGTTCTTTGCTGTCTACATAATATTTGTCCGCAGATTTATAAACCGCGTCTTCATATACTGTATGGCAGTCCAAACATACAATCGTCTGCCCCTTATGTACCCATTCTTTCTTTACAGGCGGATTTGGATGATGTACAATCGGAAGTGCGGATACGATGACATCACAGGACCGTACCAATTCTTCCAGGCTGGAAGCTTTCACAATTTTGGCTTTCACTTGCGGCTGGTCTTCCGCAATCAAGGCGTCCATTGCGCTTTCATACATATCATAGACATAAATGGTTTCCAGATTCTTCAAAATATTTTCTACCATTCTGACATTCGACTTACCTTGGATCCCGCAGCCAATCATACCGAATGTCTTTGCATTCAGATTTGCCGCGTGTTTGATTGAAACCAGAGCGGTTGCTGGTGTACGTACCTTCGTAATCCAGCTGGCATCCATCATCGCCATCATGTGTCCGGTCAAACCGTCATTATAAATAATCTGGCAGTTGGTAGGAATCACGTCCGGATACATGGTTTTATTTGTCGGGAAATTGGAGCCCCATTTGATACCGCAGGCAAATTGATCCGGTAAATTGGCAGGCATCGCATGCATCAAGCAGTCCGGCATCGGATGAATCCCAATTTTTGCGGGCATTTCTATAACTTTCTTAGAATATGCAATCATGCCCTGCTCGGTCGCTTCAATGATTTCCATATCTGTAGTACCGGTATCAATACAGTCCTGTTCGCTCAGATACAAGAATTCTTGCCCGATGTTCAAATACTTCTGATATTCTTTCCGAATCGCATCATTTTTTTTCATCTGTTCTTGCGTATAAACCATAAACCCATCTCCTTTTCTCTCATGTTTGATTGTTGACAGCGCTGTTCTTTTTTTCTTAATCATAGTTTAACAGAATCATTTTTATCGAACAAATTTATAAAATCCCCTTACAGGAAACTTTTATAAAATTATTCCATTTATAGTGGATTTTTTGCATGATTTATGTTAAATTAAAAAAAAGAGAAGCAGCAGTATGGAACTTTCAACAAAAAGGGATTCTACGGAAACCATCTGTATTATCTACATAGAAGAGGAGTGAGATTATGTCAGATTTATCGGAACATATCGGAAAAAGAATCAAGCTCTATCGGCAAATTAAGCGCCTTACGCAGTCTCAATTTGCAAACCAGATCCATAAAAGCAAATCTGCTGTTTCCAAATATGAATGCGGTCAAATTTCCATTGATATTGATACCCTCTATGATATTGCAGACGTTTTGGATATCAGCATTTTCCAGCTGCTGGATTACCATCGGGAAAAGCCCAGACTCATGCCAGAGATACAAGGGTTTTTCCGTGCGCCTGCTCGGCTGTACACCTACTATCTGAATAAAAACAGTACTCGTATTGTCCGCGGTGTTTTGGAAATCAACCAAACAGATGAATACACCTTTACCACGACTTTTTTCGCAGACTGCAAGGATTATGAAAATCTCTATCACTGCAATCATTTATACTTTGGCGACATCCATTATTCTGACAGCTATGTCAACATCGTCATGAAAAATCAAGCAAACGAGGCGGAACGGATTTTTATGATGATTGCCAATCCCCTTCATTATAACGCCAGCTTGACTGTTGGTATCGTCACCGGTATTTCCGGCAAATATCTGGTTCCCATCTCGCTGAAAATCGTGTTCTCTCAGCACCCACTGACAGAGGATGAAGACTTACGCAATTCTTTGCGTTTTACTAAGGAAGATTTCCGGCGCATGAAACAGACCTACTGTTTCTCCATTGAGCGGTATGCAGAATAATTCTGGTAACAAATCCCAGATGTTTGCCTTTCCATAACATTGTTTATAATGACTGATATGTAACCCAATGACAAAAATGAGATGGCAAAAACATGATGGAGATGGTGTGCCCCATCTCAATATTTTTTCCATCTCATTTTATCAACTCAAATGCTATTCATCCAAATCATTGTTTTTTTGTTTCACAGCAATCAGGTTCTAACTCGCAGATAAAAGCAGCTGGAGCATTCTTTTGCCAGAATACTTCAGCTGCTCGGATACAAAAAATCGAATCTCTATAATTCTAATATTGCAGGATACCTCACCATAACCATACTGTTATCCTTCTTCTGGAAAAAACAGCGTAATGAAATGCACTCCTTGCTTTCCACCACGTTTGATTTCATCGAAACAAGTCATGCAATAACAAACGACCTTTTCTGTTTCTATCTTCTGACAATCACTTTTTCAAAAAATCGTTTTTCCATATTCGTCGTACTGCTATAGACTTTTTATACATTCTTTATCCTCAATAAAAGAAATTTTTCCTCTGTCAAGATATGCTCATGTCTTACAAACACATTCTTCCCTTATGGCTTGCACTGCCCACAAGGAGTATAACCCATCGCAATCAGTTCCTCTCTGCTGCCGCTATAATCCGATCTATTGGACGCTTTCATATTCTGAATACTGCCGCAGTCTGGCTGATGGAACTTTTGAGAAGCATGATTCAACACATAAGAAATTGACTCCTGTTCTACCGCATTTTGATTCCATTGTGCTCCACTGATGTTGCTTTCTCCCGTCGTATAATCAATTTCGATACCAGGCTGCACGTTATAGGCATAAACACAAAAGCAAATGCCTTCTCCTGCATCTTCTACAGAATATCCTTCCATCAGTACCCCGCTGGCAACCAAATTTTCTGCCTGATATACCGGTGTCACACGATATAATACATGATTACCAGTTTCTTTCACGTAGTCTGCAACCATGTTTTCAAAGGGAAGCATTCCTTCTATATTCAGATATCTGGTACCAGTAATTAAGTTTTCTTGATTTGCATTCTCTGCCGTCAACTGATATCCAATCAAATGGCAACGGTTATATAAATATTTTCCATCTACAAAATCATACTTTACCGTATGCCATCCAGTTGGCTTTACCTGACCAATGCTGCCACGCTCCTCTGTCGGCATCAATTCCTGACCGATATTGGCATACGCCGTCCCGCATCTTCCCAACCAATCCAATGGACTATACCTCTCAAAAGCAGTTTCCGTCAGATCAGAAGCAACAAAATACGGCTGATTATCGTTTATCGATACATAAGCTTCTCCCATGTATGCCGGTACATCGTTGACTGAAAATTTCGTATCTGCTGTTTGTGGTAATGTATATTCTGCCTTGCTGCCAACGAAGTCCGCCGCAATGGTCTCCGATGTGCATCCGGTCACCACACTGGCAAATGACAGCAATACTACCAAAATACAGATCATCCATTTGTTTTTCATTGTTCATATACCTCCATTTTAATTTCTGGATGGGAACTGCCGGCAAAAGATTCCGAGTCCATCAGCCGCCATCCATCAGTTTCTAAAGATATTTCAAAATACTGATCTGCCGGATACACACGATTCCATCGAAACCGTATAATTCGTTCGATTTTATCCAAATACGGCAATATTGATACATTTTCCACAAAACAGAATGTTCCGGGTTCCGCTTTTTGCAAAAAATCTTCCGAAATGCAGATCTGTTTTCTTTCATGACCAGAAAACAACGCAGCAGAATATGCATTCATACGCAGCAGACTGCCTTGCGTTAACGTCAAAATTCGCTCCACCAATCTGCGATCTCTGCTTTGCCGTCGACGGTGAAACATCATACCGCCATTATCATCCACACAAACCATCAGTATCACATGCCCAGCCCCCTTTCCTCATATCTTTTCCTCTTCTTGCCTCCATGGTAATATCATACCATCCTGGCAGAGAAAGCACAAATACTGCTTTCAATCCTTTAAACTGTACACCCAATTTTTACGCACTGTTGCAACACAGTAAATACGCCTGCACTTCAGGAACCCTTCTTTTTGTATACAAAAAAACGGACATGTACCTCTCACTCATTCTTCTTCTGCATATTTTCTTTCTGCGCCTGAATCGCTCCGTCTTCCGTCACGACCCAATCTACTGGAATATCAAACGATTCTCGCGGCGTTCGCATCAACAGCATTTGTTTTCGACAAACAGCCGCTGTCACAAACTGTGTATGCGCCAAATATCTGTCATAATATCCTCCACCGTATCCTAAACGGTATCCCATCCGGTCGCATGCAATGCAGGGAATGATCCCGAATTCTATTTCCTCCGGTCGCAACAATGGGCAATGTGTCTTTGGCTCTAAAATGCCATACGTTCCCATTTCCACTTCATCCCAATCTGTAATTTCATATGCCTGTAAGATACCTTTTGGTTCGCATCTTGGAACCGCTACCCGCTTTCCTTCCAACCATGCCTGCATAATGATTTCTTGTGTTTGTATTTCTGACTCCATGCTAACAAAACAAAAGATACTGTTTGCAGTAAGATATGCCGGCATTTGTAAAATATGTTCTCTTATCTGTCGATCCGACTCCCGAAGATCGTCCAAGGGCAGTGTCTGTAACTTTTTCTGCAGAAAACTCCGGCATCTTTGTTTTTCCTGACGGATGAGCATACTCCTTCCTCCCTTATTTACAAACAATCCCTGCTTCTTTTTTTGTTTCTGACTCCTTGATTTTTTATCATCCGGACATATGCACTAAGCATGATTTCATAATAAACAGCGTCCTCTGCGCCATAAGGACACAGAGGACGGGTTTCCATACTTCTGCAAAAGAGTTTTTTCATTTTTTCTTCTTGTCTTTTCCTCTTATCCGTACTTTTTAAGAACTGTAAGATGGCAGATATCTCGCTCTCCTGCAACCTATCATTTGCCCCTGAAGCATTTTTTCATATCTAAATGCATAGGAAGCCAAACAGACATTGTGCCATTTATTGCAATACCCTCAAAGTTCTATCTCTTTTGCGTTAATCGCAGTCATTCGGACAAATCGCGATACACCGCGCTGTGAAACCGGCTGCGTCCTTTGCACGCGGAAATCCGCAGAAAATCAAACTTCCCACCGGTGGCACTTCTGACAAATTTCTCAGCAGTTCAATTTGATATCGGCTCTGTTCCAAAATATAATATTCTCCAATATATCCATGTTTTGCGGAATCCGCTGGTGCATCCGTGTCAGACGTTTCATGTCCGATCGCCGCCACATTTCGCTGTTCTACCAAAAAACGCAGTGCGCTGATATCCCATCCAGGAAAATGCTTGTTGCCGTTTTCGTCTAAGTTATCCAAATCTTCTCGTTTCGACCAATCGCTGCGCAGTGCTACGAATGCTCGTTGCGGAATCTGACCCCATTTTGCTTCCCAATCCAAAAGATCCTGCTCTGTTGCTGCATAATCTACATTTTCCGCTACTTTTTGCGATACATCCACTACGCAAAGCGGTAACAACAGTTCTTCTGCCAAAACGGTATGCAGCTCTCTGGCGCCTTCTACAAAATGCGACGGTGCATCTACATGCGTGCCATACTGGCTAACCAACGTAAATTCGTGTACACGGAACCCATCCGCATAATCAAATTTTTTGGTTACAGACATATCCGGAAATCCAGACCAATGGGGCGTTGTCGGAGACACCTCATAAGAAAGTTCGACAAACTTACAATTCTTTTTCCAATTATCCAGTTCTTTCCATAATTTTCTTTCTTCCATTCTCTGCGCCTCCTCTTTTTGTCTTTTTTATTTTGTCTTATTTCGAACAAATCAAATCGCCCAAACGCTTCATACCAATTTCAATCTGTTCCGGTGTTACATTGCCAAAACTGATACGCATACAATTTTGACCTTTTCCATTTCCTTCCACAAAAAATCCTTCGCCTGCAATATAATGCACTTTTCGTTCATTGGCTTCTTTCAACAATTCCGTTGTATTGATCTTTCCAGGCAATTCTACCCAAGTAAACAAACCGCCGTCCGGATATACCTTTTTCGTACCCTCTGGAAAATACTTTTCAATGCATGCCATCATGGCGTCTCTGCGCTCTCGGTGGATCGCACAAATCTTTTTCAAATGTTCCGGATAATATCCTCTGCGGAAAAATTCTGCACAGATTACCTGAGCCAACGTAGACGTATGCGAATTCGTAGCGGTCTTCGCATCAAACAATCGAATGATGATTTCTTTGTCAGCGTACACATATCCTAATCTGCTTCCCGGAGAAAAAATCTTGGAAAAGCTATTGGCATACACCGTGTGCCCTGTTTGGTCAAAACATTTGATCGGCGGCAGCACCTCTCCGCTATAACGCAATTCCTGATACGGATCGTCTTCCAATATAATGACATCGTATTGACTGCCCAATTCCGCCATTTTCTTTCTGCGCTCTGTGGGCAGTGTTTTTCCTGTGGGATTTTGAAACGTGGGAATTACATATACCATTTTGGGATGGTATTGTTGGATTTTTTCTTCTAAATCCTCCATTTGCATCCCATCGGCATCGCATTCCACTGCAATACACTTTGCCTGAAACATTTCAAAAATTTCCACACAATGCACAAAAGTCGGCGATTCTACCAAAATCACATCGCCAGGATTGATATATACCTGACACAACAGATTCATGGTTTCCAAACCGCCGTTGACAATCAGCAGCTCATCCACAGAAGCCTGCATTCCTTTTGGTGCCAACAGCACATCTGCTACTGCTTGCCGCAAATCCAGCACACCTAACACAGATCCATATTGCAGCGCTTCCATCCCTCGCTTTTCTGTCGTCAAAACATCATTGCAAATTTCTCTTACAATATCCACGGGCAATCCTTCCTTTGCCGGTGCTCCACCGCCAAAAGAAATAGTATCTGCATCAGACATTGCATTAAACAATCCTCGGATGATCTTTGCCGTAGGTTCCATATCCAGCATTCTCTGTGCAAAATTCGGCATATGCTTCCCTCCCTATTTCTGGATGTGTCATACTTATCTTATTTTTCGAACAACGGTTTCATTTGCTCGAACAACTGGTTAAATTCTTCCTGCTCACCGGAAATTTTATATTTATGCTCCGGACCAGGAAAGATATCCGCTTTCACTTCTTTAACATATTCCGCAATCCCATTTGTCGCCATTCCTGCAATATCCGCATATTTTTTTACGAATTTCGGGGTAAAGTTCTGATACATTCCAAGCATATCAGCAGCCAATATCACCTGCCCATCGCATTGTGCCCCTGCGCCAATCCCATAAACAGGAATCGGCAGCATTTGATGTACAAATGCGCAAACCTCTTCCGGCACCCCTTCCAGCAATAACGTTCTTGCTCCTGCTTTATACACCGCAATGGCATCCTCGATTACAGCCTTCGCACTTTCCACCGTTCTTCCCTGCGCCTTAAATCCTCCCATAGAGGCAGAGCTTTGCGGAGTCAAGCCAATATGCCCAAAAACAACCATACCTGCCTGCGTAATTGCTCGAATTTTGTCAGCTACTGCAACGCCGCCTTCCAGCTTTACGGCATCCACATCCGCTTCTTTATAAAACCGCATTGCATTTCTTACCGCATCCTCTGTACTGGCATGATAACTGCCAAAGGGAAGATCGCCGATGAGATATGTATTGGGAGCACCTCTGCGAACGCCTTGACAATGCGCAATACTCATATCCATCGTTACCGGCACGGTGCCTTCATAGCCATATACGACCATTCCCATGGAATCCCCGCATAGAATCATATCAATGCCGGCTGCCTCCGCATAGGAAGCATAACAACTGTCATACAGTACGATCCATGCCGCTTTTTCTCCGTTTTCTTTCATTTGATACAAATCTAAGATAGATTTCTTTTTTGCCATAAGCCTTCTCCCCTTTCTGTTCATTCCATTTTGACAATTCTTTCTAATTTTATGTTAAAGTATTTTTTCTGTTCTGTAAAGCAAAGGAACATACAAAAATAACGCATCATATTTATGCAAAAATATTCCAACTGCTTCCATTATTTTTCTAGAACACTCTCTAACGAAATCGTTTTTTCGATACATTTTATTTGTGATCTGGTCCTTTGTATTTCTCCCGTTGATAGCATTATCCATTTAAGTCCTTCAAACATATATATTTCTGTAAATTCCATCATCTGCATTTTTTGAGATAAATCCCGGTTTTCATCGCTTTCGTGCCATAGGACAGAATTTTATATTTCCAAAAACAATGTTGTCAATGCTATTGCCAAATAAAAAACGAACAGATGCTTTTTCATCTTTGCCATCTGTTCGTTGTTTTATATCGCTTCTTGCTATCTCTTATTTTTCTTCTATGGGTGTATATACAGTGTATATACATTCGTATAATTTCACATATCACGATATTTGATTCTATGGACGGATACAACCTGTTTGGTCGTTCCTTCTGCCAATACGGCTATACTAAGGCATACCTGCATGACAGACGGAAACATGTTCCCATACCTCCTGCCTTGCAATACATCAATCACCCTTCTATCAAAAACGGTACCTGCCTTTTTTGCTCCGCTGAAATCCACTTCCCGTCATCCATCGCAGATGTTGCCATGGTATGCACATATCTTATTTCATAAAAACCCTTACTTGCCTATCTTCATGTTTGCCGTGGAATGCATCTCTGGCGTACCACTTCATACATCAGTACTCCAGCAGCAATGGAAACATTCAAAGATTCTGCTTGTCCAGGCATTGGCAGTTTCACATAACTGTCACATAATGCCGCTGCTTCTTCTGACAATCCTCTTGCTTCATTTCCAATTAAAAATGCACAGGCACGACGCAAATTCAGCCCATATGGATACTGTCTGCCACGCAGATGTGCAGCATAAAGCGGAATTCCCCGTTCGCGCAATGCATTTGCCGCCTCCGGCAAAGAAACATTTTGAAAAATGGGGAGATGAAAAACAGAACCCATCGTTGCCCGCAATGTTTTAGGATGGTACAAATCCACGCTGCCTTTGGACAAAAACACAGCATCCACACCACAAGCATCTGCCGTACGAATCACCGTCCCCAAGTTACCCGGGTCATTCATTTCCTCTGCCAGTAAAAAAAATGCATTCTTCTTTTCCAATAGTTCTCCCGTATCATAAGAAATTTTGCCGCACACCGCCAATATTCCCTGCGGATTTTCTGTTTCGGACACTTCTTGAAACAAAGAATTCGAAACAAGGAATGTCTGCGCACGTCTCTCCCAATCCGTCAAGTCATGTGCCGCAGCAAATTCTTGAGAAACTACAAAGCATTCTACGGGCCAATCTTCTGGAATTTCTGACACAAAACGGATTCCTTCCGCCACAAACACATTTTCTTTTTCTCTGTTTTTCCGTAGCCGTAGCCCATTTAGACGTTTCACCAGCTTATTCTGCGCACTTTCAATCCGTTTTGCCATATCCGTTCTCCTTTTTTCTTATTTTCTCATTACTATGATAAACAGCGCAACCTTATTTTGCAAGCAAAAAAGGTTGCTTTTCCAAGGATATGAAAAATCTCTGTACCCCAATTCTTTTTTGTGTTACAATAAATTTGTTCGATTACAATACAGAAAGGAGTCTTGCAATATGGCAACACCAAAAGAAATGCGTAATGAATTATTGGGAAAGCATTTAGTGGAAAACTTGAACAAACGCCACTTTGAGGCATATTACTGTCCCACAGCGGCAGAAGCTTTGGAAAAAGCACTTTCGTTAATTCCTGAAAAAAGTTCTGTATCTTGGGGCGGTTCTATGACCATCCGCGATATGGGCTTAACCCAAGCATTGCATGAAAGAGATTATACTGTCATTGACCGCGACTTGGGAAAAACCCCCGAGGAAGTTGCTGAGCTGCACCGTAAAGGTCTGCTTGCTGATTACTTTCTCACCAGCACAAATGCTATTTCGGAAGATGGTGTACTGGTTAACATTGATGGTACCGGCAATCGTCTGGCTGCCATCTGTTTCGGTCCCAAAAATGTGATTGTCATATGCGGCATGAATAAAGTATCCAAAGACGTAGATGCAGCAATCAAACGTGCCCGCAGCTATGCAGCACCAATCAACAGTATGCGTTTTATGGGAAAAACACCTTGTGCTGTAACCGGAAAATGTCATAACTGCACATCTACAGAATGCATTTGCAATCAAATTTTGATTACGCGTGTCTGCCGTCCCGCACAACGAATCAAAGTCATCTTGGTCGGCGAAGATATGGGATTTTAATACCTTTCTTTTCCTTTACAAACAGAAAAACCTCCCGCTGCTTTACAGCCGGGAGATTTTTTTAACTTTGAATAATTTGATCCAATATTTCATAAAAACGTTCTACTGCATGTACTTCTATAAAAGGCACATGCCCACATTTTGGAAGCGCATATAAACGATATGGAATACAAAGTCGATCCAGTGGAACCACAACACCTTCCAATGGATGTGGATCCTGTTCTCCATGGATAATATCTATCGGACATGTCACCGATTGAATATAGCGAAGCAGTTCTCCGTTTTGACGCATTGCCGCTGCTTCCACCCAGATCCGCTCATACATATTACCATTGATGCGCCCAACCCATTTGACATCCGGTATCTTTTCATAATAGTCTGTTTTTTCCAATAAATTCCGTAATTCTTTCCATTCCTGTTCTGCAATTCGATCCATATGCGTCATATACCAATGAAATTGTTCTTGCTCTTTTGGCATCAATTTCTGCATTCTTCTCTCATGAATATGCTCGGTATAAAGCTGCTCCAAAGGCGGACATCCTACCAAAACAACTCTTCGCACCAAAAACGGATAACATGCCGCCGTCAATAATGCCAGCCATGCTCCCCAAGAATGCCCAATCAAGATCATCGGATCTTTTTCATGGCGTTCCAATTGCCGTCGCAATTCCATCACTAGACTGACTACATTATATTGTGATTGCAACGGCTCTAAGACGCCTACATGCGTCCCCAAATGCCGTGCAACACCTTCCAGTGATCCAATATCTCCCGGTCCGCCATGTATCACAGCTAGTTTGTAAGGCGCCTTCCCATAAAAGCGTACCATTCCTTTCCATCCTTTCCTGTATTTCTACTCTGCTATTAAACATATATTTCAAATGTTTTGCATTTTTATACAACCTTTTTTCAGCAAACGCAGGCATTTCCTCTTTCATTTGTTACATCTGTTTATCTGATATCTGTTTCCGCGTGTCTTATTTTTATTATACTCTGCTTCCTCTTTGGCGTAAAGGCTATTTTGCACTTGTATCCATCTGGATTTTGCGGTATGATGAAAAAAAGAATCCGAAAGGAGTTTTTGCGAATGGAAATTAAAAACGGGCTTTTATATTTGACAGAGGTGAAACAGCTGATTGTTGCCTATACAGAAAGTTTGGGGCGCGATTTGACTTTTCAAAATCTATCCGAAGAATTGGATAATTTGACCGCAAAGTATGGACCTCGCAACGGTCATTTACTGGCTGCTGTAGCAGAAGACGGCACAGTCATCGGTTGTGTCGCATATCACCGCCACAGCCCAGAACGCTGTGAAATGAAACGTTTGTATGTTCTGCCGGAGTATCGCAAGGATGGTACTGGGCAGGCATTGATTACGCAGATCCTTGCTGATGCTAAGGCAGCAGGCTATCAAGAAATGGTCTTGGATACCTTACACCCGATGAAAAGCGCAATTCGCCTTTACCGCAAAAACGGTTTTCAGGAAATTCCGGCGTACTACCACAATCCTATGTCGGATGTGATTTATCTTGGCAAAAAGCTATAACTTCCACGCCCAAAAAAGTACAGAAAGGAACTTGCTTTATGCGTATTCTCGTAGACGCAGATGCCTGCCCCGTCAAAGAAATTATCCTACAGCTTGCAAAACAATACCAAAAGACAGTGCTTATGGTCTGTGACACGGCACATTTGTTATCCTATCCCAAAGACTCGCATGTTTCCATAAAAGTTGTGGACAAAGGGATGGATCGGGCAGATTTTGCATTGGCAAATCTAGCAAACACAGGTGATATCTGCATTACCTCCGACTATGGATTGGCAGCCTTATTCCTTAGCAAAGGAGCCGTTCCCATTCATCCAAACGGGTTTTTCTATACCAATGCAGAGATTGATCGAATGCTGTTTACCCGGCATATCTCCCGAGAATTACGCAAACAAAAGCGCAGGTATCCCGGACATATCAAAAAACGAACTGCCAAACAGGATATGCAGTTCATTCAAGCTTTAACCACTGCCTTAACTGCATCCAAACAATCGTCTCCCGAATCGAACGAAGCGAAAACAGTCCTCAGATAGATTGTGATGATAGAACTGGATTTCGGCATCCTTCATGCACAGCATGACGTATTACACGGTACTCCGGGTGAAAGTCTGCCCTCCAATCACTACTAGATCATTTTTGAGTCAGACAGAAATGCTTGATTTCTAACGGAAAACGCAAAGCCCTCCTGCTGTTTGTAAAAAATACAAACAGCAGGAGGGCTTTACAGCATCGTCCAAAATTACCGCTCTTTTGGTTCCGCTTCTTTTCTTGTGAAAAATGACAGATTCTCTTTTCTTCGCTTGCATCTATGCTCATTTCACATTCCAGCGTATTTGTCCAATCTAAGTACTCTCGATACCATCCGATTCCCTGCCAGACAAAGCGTTTGCTCTCATACTCTCCAAAAATCTGTTTGCTCATGAAACAGATTCATTTTTTTCTCGTTCTTCCAATATTGTCTTTGGTATTTCCTGATACCGCTTTCGCAGATAATCCTTTCCTTTTGTTTGCCACCGATAAGCTGTTATTGCCACTCCGCTTACAAAAAGGATGATGGCGATTTCCAAGCTATGACGATATCCAATCGCCTCCAGAATGCCGTAGCTCATAACAGAGGAAAACATTGCAGCAATCAGATAAATCCATATTGCATAATATTCTGCCTTTCTTCCTGGAAAGGATAAGAAAAAATCCGCCCATCGTTCAGAACGAAATTGAAGTTGTCTTCCTTTTATCCAAAACAAGACTAACAAAAGGCAAAGTGCAAATCCCTTACATAGAAGGGTTTTGAGTCCTGCCACCAATATCAATCCCAATACCTGCATGAATATTTCCCCTTTCTGCTTGCATTGCTTCCTATTTTATTTTATTATAAACCATACAGTAACTGTACAGTCAAGGAGGACATTCATGTTTTTTAATACCAATCAACTGTTTACCATCGGGCAATTTGCAAAATTGCATGAAATCAATAAAAAAACCTTAATGTGGTATGATGAAGTGGGTATTTTGAAACCAGCCATTGTAAAAGAAAATGGATATCGATATTATACCTTTCAACAAAGCTCCTTACTAGAAACCATTTTGATGCTGCGCGACTGCAACATGTCAATCTCTGAAATACGGAATTTCTTAAATAACCGCTCAGCCTCAACGCTAGAGCATCTATTGTCAGATAAAATCTCAGAATTGGACAGTACCATCGCTCACCTCAAAACGGTAAAAGCAATCTTGGAAGAAAAAAAGAATACCATGTCTACCATCCGCAACTTAGAGATATCTGATATTTCCATAATTGATAAAAAAGAAGCACATACCTTCGTAACGGTAACTACTTCACAAGATGTTCCATTGGAAAAAGAGATCGAAAAAATTGTGACAGAAGCAAAAAAACATCGACTGCATGACGCTTCTTATGGCGCAATGCTGCCTGTTGAAAACCTATATCGCGGCGATTTTTGTACCTATTCTGCGCTCTATATCGAATTGCCCTTTCCTACGCATCAGAAAGGGCTTCATATTCAGCCGGCAGGTAAATATTTAAGAGCATTTTGCAAAGGACATTGGAACCAATTACCCAATCGCTATATGGAAATGCTAAATTACGCAAAAGAACATCGTTTTACCTTTTCCGGCTTCGCCTATGAAAAAGGCATTAACGAACCTGCCATTGATACCTTAGAGGAATATATTACACAAATAGAAATCCCGATTCGGACAAAATAGCAGACTGGAAACCATAAGACAATATATATCAACATAGGAAAACACAATAGCAGGAACTCTTTCCGCGCGCAGAGGCTGGAAATCATCGCATCCCTTTTTATTCTACCTAATATTCCATATACCCTGTAGGACATTTATATTGGCTGCCGCATCCCATGCCGTTCTGCCAATTTCGATTGTACCTCTTTGTTCTTTGCATGCCAGAAAACAAGAGACCCTCTGTTTATTTGCAGAAGCAGATATCCGCACTCGTTTCACATAATCTGCATATTTGCCTTGCAAAAATCGCGCGAATCCTGCTAAAGCGCATCCGTTCCGTTTGGTCTTCGTGGGAATTTCGCCGCTGTCGCGCCTTTTTACTGTCTCAATCCTACCCTATCGTTTCTTTCCGCTCTATAAGCACGATGCTGCACTCGACATTCTTATATTCTGGCAATTCCTTCTTCTCTTGCCACATCTGCCACTGCCTTTGCCACAGCATCCGCCACCTCTTTATCCAACGCCGAAGGAATGATATAATCTGCGCACAGTTTTTCTTCTGGAATCATATTTGCAATGGCATACGCTGCCCGTATTTTCATACTTTCCGTGATTTCCTTTGCTCGAACTGCCAAAGCGCCCTTGAAGATCCCTGGGAAAATCAAAACATTATTGATTTGATTCGGGTAGTCAGATCTCCCGGTTCCAACTACTGCAGCGCCACCAGCTTTTGCCTCTTCCGGCATGATTTCTGGTACCGGGTTTGCCATGGCAAAGACAATGCCCTGTCGCATGCTTGCTACCATTTCTCTGGTAACCAAATGGGGACGGGATACCCCAACAAATGCATCCGCACCACGCAGTGCATCCGCCAGCGTCCCTTTTTCTCGATTTCGATTGCTGATATGGGAAATTTCTTCCTGTCCCGCATTCAGACCGGTATCTCCTTCACAAAGAATACCATTGATATCACAGAGCACCACATTGCCAAACCCCATGCGAATCAACAGCTTTCCAATGGCAATGCCGGCCGCTCCTGCACCGTTGATGACAATTTTCATTTCTCCCATTTTTTTCCCTGTCAGCTTCATGGCATTGAGCATGGCCGCTGCCACCACGATCGCCGTCCCGTGCTGGTCATCATGGAATACAGGAATATCACAGATCTCTTTTAGCTTCCGTTCAATTTCAAAACACCTGGGTGCAGAAATATCTTCCAAATTGATGCCGCCAAAACTCTTGGAGATCAATGCAATGGTCTGTACAATCGTATCCACATCCTTAGAGTCAATACAAATCGGAAAGGCGTCGATCCCGCCAAATTCCTTGAATAATACGCATTTTCCTTCCATCACCGGCATGCTGGCTGACGGTCCTATATCTCCTAATCCCAATACTGCCGTACCATCGGTCACCACTGCCACCAAATTGGAACGGCGTGTCAGACGAAATGATTCTTCCTCATTTTTTGCAATGACCCTGCACGGTTCCGCCACGCCGGGTGTATACAATAACGATAAGTCTTCTCTTGTCATGACTGCTTTTCTGGTGTTTACTTCAATTTTTCCCTGCATTTCATAATGCAGACGCAATGCTTTCTCTTCGATTGTCATACTGTCTCTCCTCTTCTGATTAAACCATTTGTTCCGGATGAAACACTTCGTCAAACTGCTCCGCCGTCAAAAATTCCAATGCAACACAAGCCTCTTTCAATGAAATGTTTTCATGGTATGCTTTTTTTGCTGTTTTTGCCGCATTCTCATATCCAATATACGGATTCAGTGCCGTTACCAGCATCAAGGAACGATGCAAATTCTCATCCATCTTCTCTCGATTTGCCCGAATCCCAGAAACGCAGTTTGCACGGAAAGAATCCAGCGCATCCGCCAACAAACGAACCGACTGCAAATAATTATAAATGCACACCGGCATATATACATTTAATTCAAAATTCCCTTGAGAAGCACATATGCCAATAGCGGTATCATTTGCCATCACCTGCACAGCCACCATAGTTACTGCTTCACACTGGGTCGGATTGACCTTCCCGGGCATGATGGAGCTGCCCGGTTCATTTTCCGGAATGGAGATTTCTCCCAAGCCGCACCGGGGTCCGCTGGCCAGCCATCTAATGTCATTGGCAATTTTCATCAGGTTTGCTGCCAGTGCCTTCAGCGCACCATGAGCAAAAACCAACTCATCTTTTGCCGTTAGCGCATGAAATTTGTTTTCTGCTGTTACAAACGTTTCTCCCGTCAGTTCCGACACCGCCTGTGCCGCCGCTTCTGCAAAGCCCTTTGGTGCGTTCAATCCAGTTCCGACCGCTGTCCCGCCTAATGCCAGCTCCGCCACTTCCCGCATTGCCATTTCTATCATATGTTTGCTTTTTTCCAGCATACTCCGCCAACCGCTGATTTCCTGTGCAAATGTAATCGGTGTAGCATCTTGTAAATGCGTCCTGCCGGTTTTCATGACCCCTATATTTTTCTTCTCCAATCCAGTCAATTCCAAAATCATACGTTCTAATGCAGGAAGCAGCCGTCGTTTGGTTTCCAGCATCGCCGCAATATGCATGGCAGTCGGGAACGTATCGTTGGAGCTTTGCGACATATTCACATGATCGTTGGGATGTAACAGCACTTCTCCTGCCAATTCATTGCCACGGTTCGCAATGACTTCATTGACATTCATATTGGACTGTGTACCGCTGCCTGTCTGCCAAACCACCAACGGAAATTGCGTCATCCATTTCCCTTCCATGATCTCATCACATACCTGTCCAATCCAATGGCACCTGGCTTCGTCCAATTTCCCCAATCGCAGATTCGCCAACGCCGCCGCTTTTTTTAGAACTGCAAAGGCATAGATCACTTCTTCCGGCATTTTCTCCGTTCCAATCCGAAAATTTTCATAGCTGCGCTGCGTCTGTGCTCCCCAATATACATCTGCGGGTACTTTTACATCTCCCATAGAATCATGTTCCACCCGATACTCCATTGCATTCCTCTCCTTCTTCTTTCGTTCTATTTTGAATCATATACAGTAGTAGTATAGCAAATTTTCATCCAAAATCCTATCCAAACATCCTTCTGTTCCAACTTTGTTTTTTGATTCTCCTGTACAGGGTCAAATGCACACCGTCTATTGTCTTGCCTTTTTTGTACAAAAGTGCTACACTGACAAAAAAGGAGGTTTTATAATATGTATACAACAAGTATTGCCGTTCAGGTGCTGCCTGACGTTACAGAAACAAAAAAAGTGCTGGAAATTGTGGATAAAGTTATCGCCTACATTGCAAGCACCGGTTACCATTATGTGGTAGGGCCTTTTGAAACTACCATCGAGGGAGATTTGGAAGGATTGATGCAGATTGCAAGGCGCTGTCAAGAAATACCAATTGAAGAGGGCGCCCCTTCCACCAAAACTTACATTAAAGTATTCCATAACCCAAATGGTGTTTTGACCATTGCAGAAAAAACAGATAAATACAATCCATAAGGGAGCAAAACCATGACAACAAGACATATTATTTTTGACTTGGACGGCACGCTGATTGATTCTATGCCGGTATGGCGCAATACCGGCAAACGCTACCTGGAAAATCATCAGATTCCGATTCCGGATAATCTGCTGTCTGTGATGAAAAAACAAACGCTGCCCCAAACAGCAGAATTTTTTCGTCGAGAGTTGGGTGCAACCCAAAGTGTAGAAGAAATTTGTCGAGAAGTGATCTCTTACGTAGCCGACCAATATGCCCACTCCATTCCACTCAAGCCATTTGTGCGGGAATATTTAGAAGCCGAAAAACAGAAAGGCACCAAAATGTGCATATTGACTGCTTCGGAAGCAAGCTATATCCATCTGGCTTTAGAACGATTGAATATCCTGCCTTATTTTGATTTCGTCGCAACCTGTACAGAGGTCGGCGCAACCAAGGACAAACCAGAAGTCTTTTATCAGATCATGCACCGTCTGGGCGGCACTTTGGAAAACACCATTGTGTTTGAAGATGCGTATTATGCCATTAAAGGAGCAAAAGACGGCGGATTTACGGTCTATGCCATTGCAGATGCTACTTCAGAAAGCGAAACAGCACTGATTCGCGAAACAGCAGATCAGTATATCACTAGTTATCAGACCTTGCTTTCCTACTAAAACAGGATGTTCTGATGCATATCGGCTGCATTGGGTCGGTATCATGCGAAAAGAACTCTATTTAGGCAGAACCCCCTCCGGAGGCGTTTTGCCAAATGAACCGAACAACTGATAAACAGCGTACAAACAAGAACAGAGAGTCCATCACAATAAAAAGCGATCGACTCTCTGTTTTGATTTCCTTCGTGACACAGTAGAAACGCCATTTTGACAATAACTGTTCCATATCCTTTTCTTGTTCTGATTGCATTCTAGAAACCAGAAAAACGTTGTTCCTCCCTCCGGAATACGAACATTTCATCGCGGATAGACGGAAAGCATCCGCGCTTTTACCGGATGGTATCTCCTGAGGGTTCGTCCTTGCTGCTGCAAAGGGGCTGCCCTTGCTCCATCCACGTTTTCCATGCCTGATACTCCTGCGTTTCGTTCCACGCCAGCGCCTTGTCAATATAAGCGTTTGCCAGTTCCTCTGCTGCCGGTGGTGTCAGAGCTACAAAAACGTAATATGCGAGTAAAAACGCGCAATGCGCTGCCGCAACAGACCGCTTTCTCTTTTGCAGCCGGTACAGGGAGGCTTCTAAAACAAAATACAAATTAAGCTGATCGATTTCGCCTGCTTCTGCATAATAATCGTCCAGATCCCTTGGCATAATGGAAAGAATCTCCTTTTCTTCAAAATAGGGATGATCAAAATCAACCGTCAGCTTCATCGCGACATCCCTTCCTTCTCCAATTTGCCCACGCCATCCTCGCAGCCGATACAAAACTGCTTCGGATACTGCCCCATGACTCGTTCCAAAAAATCACGCGCTTCATCAGAGGCGACGCCGATTTGCATCTCTGTGCCATAATGTCCGCTCCACAGATCGCACAGGCTGTTATTCACATGGATCGTAAAATAACTTGTCATTTTGTTGTACACCATTTTCTCTGCGGGTTCTTCTTCCAGCAACTCCCGGCGCAGCGCTTGGGTCACCCACCCTTGGATGGACACTTCGTTTTTCTCCTCTGTAACAGTGCCAAAGACAGACGCCTTTGCAATCTCAGTGATCTCTTCTTTCCAGCAACGGATTTCAAAGGGATCGCCCACGCTCATAAAATGCCCGATCAGCTTCTTCCACCAATCCGACGAAATGGTATTGTCTATCATCTGAATCGTATATCGTTTCACTGTACTCCCGCCTCTCCTTTCTCCCCGGGCGCATACCATCCTTGTTGCTTTCTCTGCCTTTGGAAAACAGGTTTATCCGGCTCATAAAAGCGAACGACACGTTGTCCTCATGCAGGCGCTTGGACTGGGCAGGCAGATGCCTTCTCCCATTCTCTCCGCTTGCCAGCAATCTTTCCGCGATTATCCCATCGTTCTCTCTTCTCCCGGCAGTACTTCTGTCAAAAACTGCCCATTTTCATAAAACAGTTCCCCGTCTGCATAGATCTTTCCCATTTGTGTCATATCGTTGATCATGTCCCAGTGGATAGCAGACGTATTCTTCCCGCCTGCTTCCTGGAACCCTTCTCCAATCGCCATGTGTATCGATCCGCCAATCTTTTCATCAAACAAAATATTTTTCGTATGTTTCTGTATGCCGTAATTTGTCCCAATGGCAACTTCTCCAAAATACCGCGAGCCTTCATCTGTGTCAATGTAGGAAAGCAGTCGTTCCTGATCTTCTGGATTTTTACAGGCTGCATGGGTAATCCTTCCATTTTCCACAGTCAGCCGCACCTCTTCAAATTCATGCCCATTGATTATCGCCGGATAAGAAAATGTAATCGTTCCATAGATACCGTCTTCCACAGGAGAAGTAAAAATTTCTCCATCTGGAAAATTTTCGTGCCCGCAGCAGTTGATCCATTTTCTTCCTGCCACATTCACATATAAATCCGTATCTTTGGAAAGAATATGCAATTCCTTCTTTCCATCCAAATACCGTGCCCATTTTTCCTGTTTCTTTTCCATTTCCTTCCATTTCGCTACAGGGTCTGCTTCATATAAGAAACCTGCACGATAAACAAAATCTTCATATTCTTCCAAACTCATTCCAGCATTCTGCGCATCTGCTTCTGTGGGAAATTGTGTGCCACACCAGCGTAATTCCCCGCTGCCCATACGGTCAGAATATTTCTTTCGATTTTCCCGATTTGCCAGTCTCCTCTCTTTTAGCCGTTCTGACGGAATGGACTGCATCATTTTGGTGTTGCGACTGCCCCATGCGCTGATCCAGACATCCGACGCAGCACATGCCCCAAAACGAATATTGGGTCTAGCATATTGTTCCCGACTGCCGTGTTTCAACACCTCAGCATCCACTTCCGGCACATCCACATAGTATTCCACCAGAGCACCTTTTTTCACTGCTGCACGCGCAACTGCTTGTATAAAAGGCAGGGCACAGTCTTCCGCTGAAATGGCAACGATATCTCCTTCTGTTACTTCTGTGGAATAATTGACCAAGACATCTGCCAACTTCTCTAATCTATCATCTCTCATACTTTTTCACCTTCTTATCACCTATTTAATGACACATTGACACATCTGCATGGTTGTCAGCGCCGCCGCATGACTTTCTGGTGTCACGCCTGCACAGCAGGATGCATCTATGATTACTTTCACTTCCGGCATTCGTGTTTTCAGCAAAATAGCATTGGACACCACACAAATATCTGTACAGAGTCCAACCAACTCTATTTCCACTTCGTCCTGCCCAATTGTTTCAAAATACAGCATGTCTGCAAGTGCCTGAGAACCAAAGGTATCTTTGTTTACCACAACAGCACCGCTTAACTCCTTTGCCACTTTTTCCTGGATTTCCCAACCTCTGGTTCCTTCTACGCAATGCACCACTGGCAGTAATTTTCCTTCTTGGGTTTCCAAATAATTGGATCCATGTGTATCTCTTGTCGCATAAATACAGTCCTTGGGATATTCCTTGATTTTTTCTACGACCCGATCCACAATGGCTTCTGCTTCCTTTGTACCAAGTGCACCATCAATAAAATCATTCTGCATATCTATTACGACCAGCAATTTTTTCATATACATCCATCCTTTCGATGTGTTTGTTTTCTGTTATTCTATCATGCCCGCCCCCGGCTTTCAACCGTCTGTCCCGTTCCGATGGGCAAACGCGTTTCTGTGCCGCCTGTCGGTGTTCCATCTCTTCCGCTGCTCCGGACAAAATTCTTTCGTTTTCCCGTCGGTTTTCCTTGACAGCACAAGGCATTTCGGTTTATGATAGTAGCTGATATCGGCGATGAGCGGGAATAGTACATCAGTCATTTGTCTTCAGAAAATAGGCGGTAGATGCAAGCCTTGGCAAACCTTTTGGAACCCACCCCGTTCGCTCCGCAGGGAAAATGCGGCGTATCCCCGGCGTTAACGGATTTCGAGTGGACAGCGGGTATTCCTGCTGTCAAGGAGGGTGGCACCGCCAATGATACCTTGGTCCCTTTGTATGGGACGAAGGTTTTTTTTTGCAAATATACCATCTCACCCGGTATCCAATCGTCGACCAAATTTTCAAAGAATAGAGGAGGAACCATTATGGCAAAAGAAAAAAAACTTGTAGAATCCATTACCGATATGGAACTGGATTTTCCCCAGTGGTATACAGATGTCGTAAAAAAAGCGGATCTGACATCCTATTCATCCTTAAAAGGCTGCATGATCATCCGTCCTTATGGATATGCCATCTGGGAATTGATTCAAAAACAACTGGATGAACGCTTTAAGGAGACCGGACACGAAAATGTATATATGCCTCTGTTTATCCCGGAAAGTCTGCTGCAAAAAGAAAAGGATCATGTGGAAGGATTTGCGCCTGAAGTTGCTTGGGTGACTCATGGCGGCGAAAAACAGTTGGAAGAGAGGATTTGTGTTCGTCCGACATCCGAA
>ERZ1643247.866-NODE-866-length-32661-cov-28.576152_pt1 | contig 32661 bp, 28 predicted proteins | sample MGYA00579264_ERZ1643247 | MGnify/ENA primary metagenome ERZ1643247 (study PRJEB29033, sample SAMEA4952262) | chicken gut metagenome | biome: Broiler Chicken; feature: Gastrointestinal Tract; material: Caecum | place: Ireland | collected 2018 | study: Broiler... | reverse complement strand
GGCGTCTTTATTCTTATCGAAGCGGGAATTGACGCCCGTGATCATCAGGCGCATGTCGCTGACCACGTTCGTCAGCACGGACAGGGCGACGCCCTGGTCCTTGGCCTTGATGATGATGCCGGCGACGAACCTGCCCACGTTGGCGCCCGTCCATTCGGCGGGGAGGATGCGGCCCTCTTCCCGCTCCAGCTCTTTGATGTTCGGGCAGTCTGCACGGTGGATGACCACCCCCCTGCCGCGGGTGACGAAGCCGACAATGTCGTCGCCGGGGACGGGGTTGCAGCAGCCGGCAAAACGGGTCAAAAGCCCGCTCATCCCCTTGACGACGACGCCGCTGGGGTCGGACGACTCGCCCGCGTTGCGGTACACGGGCTGCTTGGGGATCTCTTTGCGGTAGAAGTCGATCAGCTTGAACAGCACCTGATTGACGGTGATCGCCCCGTAGCCGATGGAGGCGAACATTTCGTCCTGCGAGAAGAAGGAGAACTTTTCCGAGATCTTGGCGAAGCTGTCTTCGGTGAGGATGTCGGAGAGGTTGTAACCGCGGTGCTTTGCCTCCGCTTCGAGCATGCTGCGGCCGATCTTGACGTTTTCGTCCTTCATCTCCCGCTTGAAGAACTGCTTGATCTTGGCGCGGGCGCTGGACGACTTGACGATCTTCAGCCAATCCCACGAAGGGCCCTTGGAGTTGGAAGAGGTGACGATCTCGACCACGTCGCCCGTCTGCAGGGTCGTGTTGAGGGGCACCATCTTGGAGTTGACGCGGGCGCCGACGCAGCGGTTGCCGATCTCGCTGTGGATGGCGTAAGCAAAGTCGATGGGGGTCGCGTCCTTGGGCAGGGAGATGACCTTGCCCTTGGGGGTAAACACGAGCAGCTCGTTGGAATACAGCTCGGTCTTGAGCGAGCTCATGAAGTCTTTGGAGTCCTTCACGCCCCCTTCCCAGTCGAGCACCTCGCGGATCCAGGAGAGGCGCTCGGTGAAGGCGGAGTCGTCGGCGCGCTTTTCCTTATACTTCCAGTGGGCGGCAATACCGAATTCCGCCGTCTTGTGCATCTCGTAGGTGCGGATCTGTATCTCGAACGGCTGGCCGAAGTTGGTGACCACCGTGGTGTGCAGCGACTGGTACATGTTCGCCTTGGGGGTGGCGATGTAGTCTTTGATGCGGCCGGGGATGGGCTTCCAGCGCTTGTGGATCTTACCCAGCACCTCGTAACACTCGTCTACCGTGCCGACGATGACGCGCACCGCCGTCAGGTCGTAGATCTGGTCGAGGGTCTTGTTCTGCGTCTTCATCTTTTTATAGATGGAATAGAAGTGCTTGGGCCTGCCGAACACTTCCCCCTCGATCTTGCTGTCGATGAGGATATTTTTGATCTCTTTGACCACGAAGTCGACGAAGTTATGCCGCTCGTACAGCTTCTGATGGATGTTTTCCACCAAAAATTCGTACGCTTCCGGCTCCAGATATTTGAGGCATAAGTCTTCCAGCTCGCACTTGATCTGCGAAATACCCAGCCTGCCCGCGAGCGGGGTGTAGATATCCAGCGTCTCCTGCGCCATCTTCATCTGCCTTTCTTTGGATAAAAAGTTGAGCGAGCGCATATTGTGCAGGCGGTCTGCCAGCTTGATGATGATGACGCGGATGTCCTTTGCCATGGCGACGAAGATCTTGCGGAAGTTTTCCGCCTCCTCTTCTTCGCGCGATTTGAACACGATCTTATCCAGTTTTGTGACGCCGGAGACGAGCTCGAGGATCTCTTCGCCGAAGTTGGCGGCGATGTCTTCTTCGGTGACGGGCGTATCTTCGATGACGTCGTGCAGAAACGCCGCCGCGACGGTGGCGCTGTCAAGCCCCAGCTCCATGAGGATCTGCGCCACGGCGCAGGGATGGATGAAATACGCCTCGCCCGAGGCGCGCTTCTGGCCGCTGTGCGCCTCTTCGGCGTAGTGATAGGCGCGGACGAGCAGGGCGCGGTCGGCGCCCGCGTAGTTATCGTAGATCATCTGCAATACCGTATTCATTCGTATGCCTTCCCCTCCTGTCCGTTCTGCTTTATTTTCGTGTAACGGCCTCTTCGATCACTCATTCGCAGCCGTATGCCGTGCCGCGCTCCTGCAGGGCGCGGACGGCGCGGTACAGCGGCGAGCGCTGCAAGTCCGTCTTTTTTCCGCGCACGGGAAGGGCGGAGCCGCGCTCGAAGCGGATGAGGCCGAGCTCTGCGAATACTTCCAAGGCAAAGATGCGCTGGGGCATCGAAAAGCCGACATCCAGCCCCGCGGCGGCGGAGACGCTGTCTTCCCCCGCACAGCCCCCGCGGAGGGCGCGGTAGATCTCGCCCAGCACCTCGCGCGAGGTCTCTAAGGATACAATAGTATTATAGCCGCAAATTTCGCCGTTGACAACCACTTTTTTGCCCTCGAGGGCAGGAATATTCACATCGGCGGGCGCATCGAGGAAAATGACCTCCCGATACAGGGAAAGATCGGCGTCGGCGGCGGGCGAGAGCAGCACGCGGTTGCCGACGTTGTGCGAGCCGGGGCGGAACAGGTCCTGCTCCAAGCCCGCCACGCAGTCTGCAAACGCCGCGGGCACCGATCCGGAGGCGATGACCGCCAGCCCGTAGTTGCAGCGGGCGCGGGCGGCGCGGATGCGGGCGGCGATGCCCGCCGAGGTGTCCTTTTCCACCTCTACCCGCGGCTGCGGCCCCGTCAGGCGCAGAAGGGCGCTGCGGAAGCAGTACAGGCCGCAGGAAGCGCCTTCGCCGGTGCAGAGCATGTCCTGCACGATGCCGCGCACGCTCTCCTGCCCGCGGAAGCGGGAGATATTGCATTCAAACAACAGCGTCTTGCCCACGTCTGCCGACAACAGGGGCAGCGCCCCCTCGCCGCCGAACCAGATGAGTTCCACCCCGCCCGCCTGTAAGCTCAGGTGCGGCGAGCCCTCTTTCAGCCGCCGCGCGGGGATCTGCCCCGCCGAAACGCTGAACAGCGGGCGCTTGTTGCCGACGCCGAAGGGCTCCAGCCGCTCCAGCTCTCTGGCGAAGGAGAGGCCGAACCAGTCGCCCGCCTCTTCGCAGACGGCGATGGAAGGCTCGAAGTCGGCGGGGGTATAGTGCGCGCCGATATAGGCGTCCAGCGCCTGTGCCAGCGCCTCGAACTCGTCGCAGCGGACGTTGACGCCCGCCGCCTGCGCGTGGCCGCCGAACTCGGCGATGTGACCCGAGCACGCCTTCAGCGCTTCATAGATATTGATATTTTCGATGGTGCGGGCAGAGCCCTTGCAGTAGTCGCCGTGGCGGACGAAGAGGATGGCGGGGCGGTTGAACTCCTCCGCCAGGCGGGCGGCGACGATGCCGATGATGCCCGGGTTCCAGGAGTCGTCTGCCAGCATGATGACGTTGCGGTACGCCCCCTCCCCCGCGATGCGCTCTTTGGCACTGCGGTACACCTCGTCGCAGATGGCCTGGCGCTCTAAGTTGAAGGCGCTGAGGCGGCAGGAAAGGTCGTAGATCTCGGCGCGGTCGGTGGATGTGAACAGGCGCAGGGCGCTGCCCGCGTCCCCCATCCTGCCTGCGGCGTTGATGCGCGGCGCCACCGTGAAGGCGAGCGTCTGGGCGGTGATCTCCTCCTTTTTGGTCGCCAAGAGGCATTTGAGCGCCTCGCGCGGGCGGGTGTTGATGAGGCGCAGCCCCTCCGCCACGATGTCGCGGTTTTCGCCCGTCAGCGGCACGCTGTCCGCCACGGTGGAGACGGCGGCGAGGTCTAAGAGGGAATACGCCTTTTCGCCCAGCAGGGCGCAGGCGATCTTGAAGGCGACGCCGGCGCCGCAGAGGTTGTCGTACGGGTAGTCGTCATCCAGCTTGGGGTTGACGACCACGCAGTCGGGAAGCTGCGGGGGCAGTTCGTGATGGTCGGTGACGATGACGCGCACCCCGCGCGAGCGGATGTAGGCGACCTCTTCTCTATTGGAGACGCCGCAGTCTACGGTGACGATGAGCTCGGGCCGGCGCTCGTCGATGATCTTTTCCAGCGCGGCGACGGACATGCCGTACCCTTCCGCGCGCTCGGGGATATAGGCGGAGCATGCCACCCCGAAGCGGCGCAGGGCGGTGACGAGGATGGAAGCGGCGCCGATGCCGTCGGCGTCGTAGTCGCCGAAGACGACGATGCTGCCCCCTTCCCCTTTCACCTCTTTGACGGCTTCAACCAGTTCGCGCATGCCGCGCATCAGAAAGGGCGAGAGGAAGTGCTCGCGCGAGGGCGAGAGAAAGCGCTTCGCCTTTTCGGGCGTATCCACCCCGCGCGAGACGAGGATGCGCGCCGTGACCTCGTGCAGACCGCATGCCGAAGCCACCGCCTGCACGGCGGTGTTTTGCTCCTGCGTGAATGTATATTCGGGGACGATCTTGGTCATATGCGCTCCTTCGCCGTATGCGCGGACGCACCGCGCCTTTTGCCGCCTCTGCAAGCGGCGGGATATTCCGAATTTTTACCGCCTCTGCAAGGGACGGGATGTTGCGAATTTTTACCGCCTCTGCAAGGGGCGGAACGTTCCGAATTTTTACCGCCTTTGCAAGGGGCGGGATGTTGCGAATTTTTACCGCCTCTGCAAGGGGCGGAATGTTCCGAATTCAGACAAAAAGGGCGGGAAAAAGTACCCGCCCTTCGTATTTTTTCATATACAAAGCGATCAGTTTTCCGCGCTCTCCTGAACGAGGGCGGCTTCCTGCTTGCTCTTCTTTTCGGGAGTGTAGTTGTACCTCGCCTTGTTGGCGCGGACGGCGTCCGACTTCTCTTTGATGCCCGCATAGATGGCGGGAGAGAGGAACAGCGCCGAAGTGACGCAGGCTGCCACGGCGATGAGCGCGATGAGCATACTCCACAACAGGTCTGTGCCGATGAAGATGCCGACGATGCCGAGCAGGACGCACAGCGCGGCCGCCAGAACGGCGATCAGCAGCACCGTCTTGCTGCCGTCGGCGACGGACTTGGCCACGGCTTCGCGCGCGGGGATGCCCTTGTATTCGTCGGAGGCGAAGTCTTTGCGCATCTTGCCGAACACGAGCAGGTTCAGAAGCGCCGAGAAGAACAGCGCGAACACGGCGACGCCGATAAGGCCGACGCCTGCGGGGATGCGCAGCAGCGCCGCCAGGGCGAGGGTCAGGGCGAGGTCGCGCACGGCCGAGATCAGCATGGTGACGCCGGGGCCGACCTTAAAGCGGATGCAGCCGTAGATGAACAGCAATACCAGCACCGCGCCCGCGCCGATGGCGGTGCGCCAGATATACATGGTGTACGGTGCGTTGGCCGTCGTATGCACGCTGACGGTGACAAGACCGCCGCTGACGCCGGCGACGTTGCCGGAGACGATGGCCTCTTCCAGCGAGTCGGCAAATTCTGCCGTGGCAGTTTCGCCGCCCGCCAGGGTATAGCGGAGGATGGAGCCGCCGGTGGCGGACTCTTCGCCGTATTCCACTTTCGCGAGGGAATACTGCGCTTCGATGCGCTCGGTGCAGAAGTCTTCGAGCGCTTCGCGCTCTTCGTCGGAGAGGCGCATGACGTCGCTCACTTCGATGACGCTCGCGTCGCGCATGGTGGAATCGGGGTTGAAGCCGGCAAAGGCGAACACCGCAGCGCCCGCGATGATGAGCACGAGGCTGACGATGAGGCTGAGAAGCAGCGCTTTTTTGGTGACAGGTTTATTCATCTTCTTCCGCCTCCTCTCTCTTGAAGTTGCAGAACGCTATCTTGCGCTTGGCCTGAGACAGCCAGATATACAGGAAGAAGCGGGTCACGCCCAGCGTGCACGCCGCCGAGATGACGACGCCCAGCATGAGGATGAGCGCAGCCGCGTGCGCCGCGCCGAAGGACGCGAAGTACAGGATGAGCGAGGCGAGGAAGAGCACGATGTGCGCGTCCAGCGTCAAAGACAGGCTCTTTTTGTAGCCCGACTTGATGGCGGAGGTCAGCGTCTTGCCGGTAGCGAACTCGTCGCGGATGTTTTTGAAGGCAAACCAGTCGAAGCCGCACATCATCGCCCCCGCGAACAGGATGGCGAGCACGCCGCCGATGTTGAGGGCAACGCCGCCGATGAGGGAGATGCAGAGGATATACACCAGCGCGAAGGTCAAAAAGCCGTACACATGCGCCAGGCCCATCCCCTTATAGCGGACGAGGGACCAGACGATCATCGCCAGCGACAGGACGCCGAAGGCGATGGCGACCCACAGGCCAGCGTTCTCGCCCATGGTGGGAGCGAGCGAATAGACGTAGGGCGCGTTCAGTTCGATGGAGAACACGTCTTCGTCGGCGAGGGCGGAATTGATGAGCACCGCCACCGTCTCTGCCGACTCGACTTCGTTGAAGGAGCCGCTGATGTACACGGTGGGCTGGTTCATCGCCTCGGAGACCTCGGCGTACAGCAGGCGGTCTTCACCGATACAGAGGTAGAACATGGTATGGTTGTGCTCGTCGCTGCCGGTAGAATCGGAGCTTGCCGCAGCCGCCAGTTCGGTGGTGACTTCGTAAAAGCGCGCCTGCCCTTCCGCCGTGAAGTTGATGGCGACGCCGTAGGTATCTTCCGTCATCTGCACGGCCTCGGCGCTTTTCACGTAGCGGGCGTTGCCGTCCATCAGCGTTTCAAAGTGCTCGTCGGTAAAGCGCAGCTCGCCCGAATACGCGAAGGTATCGAAGAGGGTGGAAGCATCCTCTGCCGTGGCGGGCACTTCCACGCGCACGGTGTAGTCGTCTTGCAGCTTGACCGCATGGCCGGAGAGGTTCTTCTGTTCGAAGCGCTCCTGCAAAATGCGGTATGCGGTGTCAAATTCCGCCGCAAAGCGCTCGGTCACGCTGCCGTCGGACGCGGTGATGTCTGCCGAGAGATACACGCCGCCGTGGCGGGTATATTCGTCGGCGGGGTCGGCGACGTCGTCGCTCGTGTCCGGCGTTTCGAGGCGCGCCTCGTAATCTGCGACGAGCGCGTCATATTCTTTTTCGGAAATGACGCCCTCGGGGTAATACACGGTATAATAGCCGCCGCCCAGATCGGTGCTCAGATCGATCAGGCCGAGCAGCGGTTGGAAATAATACGGCGTGCCGAGCGGGAACGACGCCACGCTGATAAACACGAGCGCCGCCAGCACGATGGTGGAAAGTACGATCAGCACCACCGATTTCTTCTTGCCCATTGCCTCCTCCTGCAACTTAAAATAAAATGTTTTTTGAACGTTTTGACCCGGCCGCAACAGACCGGAGCCGGCCTGTACCGCCTTAGTACTGTCTTCCGAAACGGACGCGGGCAGCCGAACGGGCGGCCGTGCGGGCGTTTATGAACGGGAAGAGATATACCCAATTATTATAATAAAGAATGGTGTTTTAGTCAAGTGTAAATTATCCGTTTTTGCGGATTTTTGCCCCATTTTCACTTTTATGCCACAGCATACGCCGCGCACCCTGCCCCGTTTGCGGGAGCGGCGCAGGTGCACGGTTTATTCGCGGCCCTCTTCCCCTTCCCGCAGCTTTTTTTTGCAGGCGAGGATGTGCATGGCGTCTTCGGTGCGCTTTCTCATCATCTCGCAGGTGATCTCGTACGGCTCATCGATATCGCCGTTGAAGTGATAGTTGTTGGCGCTGCAGCCGCCGCTGCAGATGAACTTGGCAAAACAGGAATCGCACTTTTTGCGGGTGAACAGGCAGGAGTTTTTGAACTTGGCGCGGATGGCCACGTCCAGCTTGCCCTCGTACACGTTCCCCATCAAAAAATCTGTATCGCCCGCGAACTGGTGGCAGGGATAGATGTCGCCGTTCGGCGTGACGGAGAAATATTCGTTTCCCGCGCCGCAGGCGCTGACGCGCTTGGCAAGGCAGGGGCCGCCTTCCAGATCGACGTTGAAATGGAAGAAGTTGAAGCCCTTCCCTTCCGCATAGCGCTTGAGGTAGGCGTCGCACAACACGTCGTACTGCTCTTTGATGGCGGGCAGGTCTTTTGCCGTGATGGCGAGGTCTTCTAGCTCCGTGACCACGGGCTCCATCGAGATGCTGTCAAAGCCGCTGTCGGCGATGAACAGCACGTCTTTGGCGAAGTCGAGGTTTTTGGCGGTGAAGGTGCCGCGCACATAGTAGCTCTTGTCCCCGCGGATGGCGACGAAGTCTTTGAGGTTTTGGATGACGTAGTCGAAACTGCCCTTGCCGTTTGCCGTCTTGCGGACGGCGTCGTGCACCTCTTTGCGGCCGTCTAAACTCAAAACGACGTTTTCCATCTCTTCGTTGAGGAATTTTGCCACGTCGTCTTTGAGCAGCAGCCCGTTGGTGGTGAGGGTAAAGAGGAATTTTTTGCCCCGCTTGGCGGCCTCCTCTTTGGCGTAATAGACCGTCTGTTTGACGACCTCAAAATTCATCAGCGGCTCGCCGCCGAAAAAGTCGGTCTCCAGGATCTTGCGATTTCCCGAATTGGCGATGAGGAAGTCGATGGCCTTTTTCGCCGTTTCCAAACTCATGAACTCGCGGCGGGAGTGGTAGGCGCCCTCGTCTGCGAAGCAGTAGCGGCAGCGCAGGTTGCAGTCGTGGCAGATATGCAGGCACAGCGCCTTGACCTCGTCAGACTTGACGGGGCGCGCCTGCACCTCGGGCGCGAACAGCAGGCCGTTTTTTTGCAGTTCGGCAAAGTCTTCTTCGGCGGCGCGGCGCTCCTCCTTAGAGATGTGCGAGGTGTCTACCGCCTCGCCCAGCTTTTCGCGCAGAAGGAGCGCGGCGTTTTCGTCGCACTCGTGCAGCGACGAGCTGCCCGTATCGAAGATATAGTGGTGGTTTCGTACTTGAAAAACGTGGACCATAGTTGCTCCGTAAATACGTTGAACATAATTTAAGGAGCAGTGACCACTGCCCCTTAAAAATTCGGTTGATCGGTTGTGACCAAAGCCATCGGGCGCCGCCCAAAAGCGGCTTGCCTCGGTCAGTTATTCTTTTCGGGATCGTTCTCTCTGGAAATCCTCTCGCAGGACTGGTTGCCGACCGTGCAGCTTGTCTTGCACGCGGACTGGCAGGTGCTTCTGCATTCGCCGCAGCCCGTCACTTTTTTTGCCGCGGGGCGGGCGATCGTCTTGATCTTATTCATAACGCATCTCCTTATGTCGCATTTTTTATTATTATAATATACCGTGCGCAAAATTGCAAGCGTTTTTGGCAAAAAATGCGCAGAAGGCAAAGGGCGGAGCGGAAAAGCCGCGCCCTTCTGCATTGGCGAAGGCAAGGAGCGGGCCACCGCGCCCGTCTGCATTGGCGAAGGCAAGGAGCGGGGCCGCCGCGCCCTTATAAATTTGAAAAAACAGATATGCCCCCCCTTCCCGTGCACGCGCCTGCGTTATGAGAAGTGCTAAAAGCGGGTTCAAATCCCGCTTTCTGCGTCACTTTTATTTTCCGCAAACAAAAATTGAGCCGTTTCTGAATTTACCTTCCCCCTACTTTCCGCGGACGAGGGTGCACAGGGCGCCGCTCAAAAAACCCGCCAGGGCGCCAAGCAAAAAGTCGAGGACGTTTCCCCATCCGAAAGAGATCTCGCCGGCGATGACGGCGAAGAGGAAATAGGTCAAAACGCCCGTGCAGGCGCCGACGATCGCGCCCTTGAGCGCGGCGCGCTCCGGCCGCAGGCAGAAAAAGCAGCCGCAAAACACGGCCAGCACCTTGATGACCTGATTGACGGGCATGATGACCGCCGAGGGCACGGCAAACAGCTTGATGACGAGGGCAAACAGCAGCACCGCCGCCAGCGTGACCACGGCGGCAAGGCACACGCTTTTGCCCACTTCCGCAGCGGCCCCGCTCACTTCTTTTTTCATAGAAAAAACCTCCGCAAGGGATAGTTAACCAAGTCAAAATAAACAGAACCCGCCCTGAAAGGCGTCTTTTGCGCGCCTTGGGGACTCATTGCAATACCGCTGGGGGTATTGCTGCTTCGCCGCCCCGATCCATCGCAAAATGCGCTCTTTCGAGGTAGCGAGCAATCGAAAGCGGGTAGATTGCTGCAGATGCAAGGCAAAGCCCGCAGCCAATACACCGACGTATTGGCAAGGGCTTTAACGCCGCAGATGTGGTAATATCCCCGCTTTCGATCGGGTTCGGATTACTTTGACTTGGTTATCTCTATGCGGAGGCCGCTTGGCTTATTCCTTCGATTTTTGATTCCTTATTTGTCGGAATCGTTTTCGGAGTCGAGGTCTTTGTTTTCCTCTTTGTCTGCCGCGGGATCTTCGGCGGGCGCCTTTGCCTGCTCGGGCGCGGGCACTTCTTTTTTCGGCTCTTCTTTGGGTTCGGGCTTGGCGTCCGTCTGGTAGATGGCCTGCTTGTCGAACTTCATGAAGCTGACGTTGCCGGCGCTGTCGCCGGTGCGCAGGACGAAGGTGTTCTCTTCGTCGTTGACTTCCACTACCTCGCCGACGATGCCGCCGATGGTCTTGACCTTACTGCCGGGACGCACCGCGTTGATGGTCTCGTTGAAGTTTTTCTGCTTTTTGCGGTTGGAAACGAACGACCAGACGAAGAACGCCACCAACAGCAGGACGATGATGATGATGGGGATATAGCTGGTCCAGCTGCCGCCCGTCTGTTCGGTGCCTTCGGACGTTTCCGCCAATAAATTCCAAAACATTATAAGCTGTCTCCTTTTTTGCTTATTCAAGCAATATTATAATAACTTTTTTGGCGGCGTTTGGCAACTGTTTTGCCGCTGCCTGCGGAAAAATTCTCCGCGCCTGCCAAATTTTTCGCCGTTTCGACACATTCGCCTATCCGCCCGGCGCCCCGACTTTCGACGTATTTATCTAGGCGGCGGCACGTTTTTAACAGGCGGCGGTTTCAGCATTCGCCGTATTTTTGGTAGAAATCGCGGCGGAACTGCTGCAGGGTGCCGTCTAAGATGGACTGCCGCAGTCCGCGCATCAGCCTGTTGAGGAATGTGATGTTGTGCAGGGAAAGCAGCATGGCGGCGAGCATTTCGCCCGCGTTGACCAGGTGCCGCAGGTACGCCTTGGAATAGTTGCGGCAGCAATAGCAGTCGCATTCGTCGTCCAGCGGGGAAAAGTCCTCTTTATAAGCGGCGTTGCGCACCACCACCTTGCCCTTAGAGGTGAGCGCGGTGCCGTTGCGGGCGATGCGGGTGGCAAGCACGCAGTCGAACATGTCCACGCCGCGCATCACCCCTTCCACCAAACAATCGGGGCTGCCCACGCCCATCAGGTAGCGGGGCACGTTTGCGGGCAGGACGGGCTGCATCGCCTCGAGCATCTCGTACATGAGCGGCTTCGGCTCCCCCACGGAGAGGCCGCCGATGCCGATGCCGTACTTTGCATACGGCAGGGCGCGCTGCACGCTTTCGATGCGAAGGTCTTTGAAGACGTTGCCCTGCACGATGGGAAACAGCGCCTGGCGCTCGTTCGCGTGCGCCGCCGCGCAGCGCTCCAGCCACGAGGCGGTGCGTTCGAGCGCCCCCCGCGCATAGGCGTGGTCGACGCCGTAGCTGCTGCACTCGTCAAACTGCATGATGATGTCGGCGCCCAAAGCGTTTTCGATCTCCATCGCCTTTTCGGGGGTGAAGAAATGGCGGCTGCCGTCGATATGCGAGCGGAACCACACGCCTTCGTCGGTGATCTTGTTGAGTTCCGCCAGCGAAAACACCTGAAACCCGCCGCTGTCGGTGAGGATGGGCCTGTCCCAGTTCATGAACTTGTGCAGGCCGCCCGCGGCTTTGACCAGCTGGTGCCCGGGGCGCATATACAGGTGATAGGTGTTGGCGAGGATGATCTGCGCCCCCGCCTCTTTCAAATCGCGCGGGAGCACCCCCTTGACGGTCGCCTGCGTGCCGACGGACATGTAGACGGGCGTCTCGATGTCGCCGTGCGGGGTGTGGAATATGCCCGCACGGGCGCCCGTGGCGGGGTCGGTCTTGATCACTTCAAAGGAAAACAAATCTGCCAAACGGAGTCCTCCTGGGGAAAATAATGCGATATATGTCTGACAAAGTACTGTGCAAACGGGTGAAATTGCTTTTATATTCTGGTAAATTGAAAGTCAACGGCGCTATTGCGACGTTTAGAGCAAAACTTGGGATGAGGAGCGTAGAAGCACTTCGGAAGAACAGCTGTCGCTTTCTATAAACGAGCAAGAGCAGGAGAGCGCGTAAGCGACGACGGGAGCGTACACAGACGTACGTGACCGAGGAGCGCGCAAGCTCGACGAACTATTGCGACGTTTAGTGGAAGAGACAGGCGTCGCCGAAGCTGAAAAACCGATACCCCCTCTCCACCGCCTCCCTATACACGGAAAGGCACTGCTCGCGGCCGATGAGGGCGGAGACGAGCATGATGAGGGTGCTTTCGGGGAGGTGGAAGTTGGTGATGAGGGCGTCGACGCACTTGAAACGATACGGGGGATAGATGAAGATGGAAGTATCGCCGCTGCAGGGGCGCAGGAAGCCGTGCTCGTCGGCGACCGTCTCTAAGGTGCGCACGGATGTCGTGCCGACGGCGATGACGCGGCGGCCTTCGCGCTTGGCGGCGTTGACGGCCTCGGCCGCATTCTCGTCGACGCGGTAATATTCGCTGTGCATGACGTGGTGAGTGAGGTCCTCTTCCTGCACGGGGCGGAAGGTGCCGAGGCCGACGTGTAGCAGCACTTCGGCGACCTGCACCCCCATAGCGCGGATCTCGTCGAGCAGCTGCTGCGTGAAGTGCAGCCCCGCCGTCGGCGCGGCGGCGGAACCGTCCGTCTTGCAGTAGACGGTCTGATAGCGGGTCTGATCCTCCAACTTTTCGTGGATATACGGGGGAAGGGGCATGGTGCCGACGCGGGATAAAATATCTTCAAACACGCCGTCATAATGAAAGCGGACGATGCGTTCGCCCGTCTCCGTCCTGTCCAAAACGGTGAGAGACAGCTCTTCGGAAATCGTCAGTTCCGCCCCCACGCGCGCCTTTTTGCCCGGCTTTACCAGCACTTCCCACTCGGTAAGGTCGCGCCGCTTCAGCAGCAGAACCTCTACCTTGCCGCCGTTTTTGGTATAGGCGAACATGCGCGCGGGCAGCACCTTGGTGTTGTTGATGACCAGCACGTCGCCGGGGCGCAGGTATTCTTTGATGTCGCGGAAGATGCGGTGCTCGGTCTTGCCCGTCTTCCTGTCGTAGACCAAGAGCCGCGAAGCGTCGCGCGGTTCGGCGGGCGTCTGCGCGATCAGCTCCTGCGGGAGGTCGTAATAGTAATCAGATTTTTTCAGCAATGTTTCTCCTTTCGCCCGCCCTGCGGGCAAACTCTTATCCCTGCGCGGAATGGACGCGGCGCTCTTTACGGCGAATTATGCCAGGCATAGTACTTCGCAAAACTCATTCATCGTCGAATAAAGAGGTCTGAATGCGCTGTTTTTCGCTCATTTGCAGCCCCATGTGCTCGTACGCCGCCCGCAGGCAGACCCTGCCGCGGGGGGTGCGGGCGATGAAGCCGATCTGCATGAGGTAGGGCTCGTACACGTCTTCGATGGTGTTGGCGTCTTCGTTGATGGTGGCGGCGAGCGTTTCCAGGCCCGCGGGGCCGCCGCCGAACTTTTCGATGAGGGCGCGCAGCAATCCCCTGTCGGTATCGTCTAAACCCAGCTCGTCGATATCCATCTTCTGCAGGGCGTAGCGGGCGTCTTCAAAGCCGACGGTGCCGCTGCCCTTGACGGCGGCGAAGTCGCGCACCCTTTTCAAAAGCCTGTTGGCGATGCGCGGCGTGCCGCGGGAGCGGCGGGCGATCTCGCGGGCGGCTTCGGGGGCGATAGAGATGCCGAGCGTCTTTGCCGAGCGGGTGACGATGTCGGCAAGTTCGTCGGGGGTGTACATTTCCAGACGGCAAAGCACGCCGAAACGATCGCGCAGGGGCGAGGCGAGCATGCCCGCCTTGGTGGTGGCGCCCACCAAGGTAAAATGGCGGAGTGGAAAGCGCAGGTTTTTGGCGCTCGGCCCCTTGCCGACGATGATATCGAGCACATAATCTTCCATGGCGGAATACAGCACCTCTTCCACAGAGTGGTTGAGGCGGTGGATCTCGTCGATGAAGAGCACGTCGCCCTCGTTGAGGTTGGTGAGGATGGCGGCGAGGTCGCCCCCTCGCTCGATGGCGGGGCCGGACGTGAGACGGATCTGCACCCCCAGTTCGGCGGCGATGATGTGCGCCAGCGTGGTCTTGCCGAGGCCGGGCGGGCCGTACAGCAGGACGTGGTCGAGCGGCTCCCCGCGCATTTTGGCGGAGGAGATGTAGACGGACAAATTCTCTTTGACCTTTTTCTGCCCGACGTAGTCGGCCATGGTTTTGGGGCGCAGGGCGTTTTCTTCCGCGTCGTACTCCCCTTTTGTGCTCATGACGAGGCGGTCCTCGTCGAACGTGCTGAAATCGTCCATCGGTATGTCCTTATAGTGAATTTGCGTTTAAGCAAGAATGTGCTTCGGCCGCAGGTTTTTTGACCGTGTTCGGAACGGCTTTTACGTCCAAGACAAGATCCCTCGACTGACGCTCGGGATGACAAGGATGATTTTTGTTTTCAGAGATCCTTCGACTGCGCGCTTTTTAGGGCTCCCGAAAATCGCAGCGAAGCGAGATTTTTGGGATGAGGAGCGGCAGGCGCAACAGGCAAGGCGGCAAGCACAGCGCGCCGTCTGCCATGGCGCCTTGACGCGACGAGGTCGGGATGACAAAAGGAGGAAAGAAGGCAAGGGTGGACGGTCGCCCGTCAGAGGGTGAAGCGTCGTTTATGCGCATTTATGCGTGACATAGTACTTCGCAAACCGCCTCTATCCTTCCTGAATCAAGTAAAAATACAAGGCAGGTCGCAAAAACGGTATATCTGCTACATGGAGCGCAGGGCGGACATGACGATCGCTTCGATGCCGGAAGCCCCCCGCTCTACGGCGCCTTTGACGGCGCGCACGCTTTCGGCGCGGGTATAGCCGAGCGACATCAGCCCCACGACGGCGTCTTCTTCCACATCGCTCATCTTCTCCTGCACGGGTGCGGGCGCCTTCGCCCCTGCCGCGGGGGCGGGGACGGCGTTCACCTTTTCGCGCAGTTCCAAGATGATGCGCTCTGCCGTCTTTTTCCCCAACCCCTTGACGGAGCTGAGCAGCTTGACGTCGGACGAGGCGATGGCGACGGCGATATCCTGCACGCTCATCCCCGAAAGGATGGCGATGCCCATCTTGGGCCCGACGCCGGAGACGGTGACCAGCTGCAAAAACATCTTTTTTTCTTCCAAAGACACGAAGCCGAACAGGGAGATGCCGTCTTCGCGCATTTGCAGATAGGTGTACGCCTCCCCTTCTTTAGCGGAGGCGAGCTTGGCAAACAGCGCCCCCGAACAGACGAGTTCGTAGCCGATGCCGCCGTTTTCGAGCAGCACCACGCCCGCCTCGGCGGCGAGCACCTTTCCTTTGATATATCCGATCATCGCATCCTCCTCAGATGGTGTACAGCCCCGAAAGGCGCGAAGTGTACGAATGGCACAGTGCCACGGCGAGCGCGTCGGCGGCGTCGTCCGGGCGCGGGACGCCCTTCAAATGCAGCAGGTTCGCCGTGACCAGCTGGATCTGCTTTTTTTCCGCCTTGCCGTAGCCGGTAAGCGCCTGCTTAATCTGCATGGGCGTGTATTCGAACAGCCTGCCGCAGCGCTTGACGCAGGTGAGAAGCGCCACGCCGCGCGCGTGGGCGACGGCGATGCCCGTGGTCACGTTTTTGGAAAAGAACAGCTCTTCCACCGCCACCTCGTCCGGCTCACATTTGTCGAGCAGGCGGCAGATGCCCTCTTCGAGGATGGCAAGGCGGGTGGGCAGGCGCTCGTCTTTGGGCGTGCAGACGACGCCGTAATCGAGGGCGCGCACTTCGCCGCGCGCGTTTTTTTCCAATACCCCGTAGCCGAGGGTGGCAAGGCCGGGGTCGATGCCTAAAATAATCAATTTTACCCTCTTCTTAAATCAAAAAAGTTGAATTTTTGCCGAAAATAGGTTACAATAGAATATGACGGGCGGGCGGCTTTGCGCCTCGCGCAGCGAGGCTTTCGCCCATGCGGAAGCAAACTCGCCCTCTTATTATTGTAATTCTTTTGGCGAGATAAGTCAATCGAAATACACAGAAAATCACGGGAGAGAACAGCCATGAAATTGTGGGAAGGACGTTTTACCCAGCCCAGCGCCAAAAACGCGGATATCTTCAACCAGTCGCTTTCTTTTGACAAAAAGCTGTACTGGCACGACATTTTTGCCAGCATCGCGCACGTCAAGATGCTGGGCGAGACGAATATTCTGCCCAAAGAGGAGGCGGAAAAGATCTGCGACACCCTGCAGGAGATCTTGCAGGACATCGAGAGCGGGGCGCTTGCCATCGAGGGGGCGGAGGATATCCACACCTTCATCGAGCAGGAACTTGTCAAGCGCATCGGCGTAATGGGCAAGCGCATGCACACGGCGCGCTCGCGCAACGACCAGGTGGCGACCGATTTCCGCCTGTATGTGAAGGACAGCATCCGCACCGATATCGCCCTGCTGCGCGCGCTCATCGAGACGCTCGTAAAACTTGCGGAGAACAACGTGGGCAACATCATGCCCGGCTACACGCACATGCGCAGGGCTCAGCCCATTTCGACGGCGCAGTACTTGAACGCCTACAGCGAGATGTTTTTGCGCGACATCGAGCGCTTTGCCGACTGCTTCCGCCGCACGGACGTGATGCCCCTCGGCAGCTGCGCCCTGGCGGGCACAGACTTCCCCATCGACCGCACTATGACGGCAAAATTGATGAACTTTGCCCGCATCAGCCAGAACTCTTTGGACGCCGTTTCCGACAGAGATTTTGTTGCGGAATACATCTTCGCCTGCTCGACGGTGATGGCGCACCTTTCGCGCTTCTGCGAGGACATCATCACCTATTCGACGGACGAATTCGGCTTCATCGACATCGCCGACAACTACGCCACAGGCTCTTCCATCATGCCGCAGAAGAAGAACCCCGACATCCCCGAACTCATCCGCGGCAAGACGGGGCGGGTGTACGGGAGCCTCATGGCCATTCTGACCGTCGTCAAGGGCATCCCCACCGCCTACAACAAGGACTTGCAGGAAGACAAGGAGGCGCTGTTCAACGCCGAAGAGACGGTGCAGAGCTGCCTTTCCATCTTCAACGAACTGCTGCAGAACATCACCTTTGACGCGCGCAAGATGCGCACCGCGGCGATGGGCGGCTATTCGACGGCGACGGACATCGCCGACTACCTGGTGCAGAAGGGCATGGCCTTCCGCGACGCGCACGGCGTGACGGGCAAGATCGTGCGCTACGGCATCGAAAACGGCAAGACGCTCGACCGCATCGACCTCTCCGTCTACCGCTCTTTCTGCGACCTGTTCGACGAGGACATTTTGCAGCGGGTGAAGGCGAGCCACTCGGCGGAGGCGCGCAAGTCCGTGGGCGGAAGCTCGAAAAGCGCCGTGCGCGAGAACATCCGCTCCATCCGCAAGCGGCTGGAAAAACTGTGCAGGGAATGAGCGGCGCGCAAAAGCCATGCCAAATGTGAGCGGCGCGGAAATACTGTGCAAGGAGTGAACGGCGCGCAAAAGCCCTGCAAGGAGTGAACGGCGCGGAAATGTTGTGCAAGGAGTGAACGGCGCGGTTTGAAACAGAGATCCGGCTTAAAAACAAAAAACTTTTTGAAGCGAAAACTCGTCGTCGCCCTATTGGCGGCGGCGCTGCTGTTTGCGGGCTGTACACCCGCATCGCCCGGTGGGGTGTTCTATGTGGAATTCACCATGCGGCGGCAGGACGTGCTGATCGACGGCAGGCAGCTTTCCGCCTATGACTTTGACGCCCTGGCGGGCAAGATGCACGCGCGCGTGACGGCGCTGGAAGAGGCCTTCAGCACCGATATCGAGGGCAGCGACCTGTTTGCGCTCAACCATGCCGCGGCGGGCGAGGCGGTCGATGTGAGCGCGGATACGCTGGAGGCGTTTTCTCTTTCTTCCGCGTATGCGGCGCTCACCAACGGCGGCTTTTCGCCGGCGCTGTTCCCCCTGACAGAGCTGTGGGGATTTTCGCCCGCGCACGCGGGGCACTACAACGACCCGCGCCCTTCCCCTTCCGAACAGGAAATAGAGGCGGCGCTGGCGGTGAGCGACCTTTCGCTGTTTACGGCGGACGCGGCCGCGGGCACGCTGACCAAGGCGGAAAGCGGCGCCATGCTCGACTTCGGCGGCATCGCCAAGGGGTATATGTGCGACGCCGCCCTGGAGGTCTTGCAGGAAGCCTACGCGGGGCGGCAGATCGACGCCATCTTCAGCGTCATGTCTAACCACGTGCTGCTGGGGCAGAAACAGACGGCGGACGGCACGCGGCGGGGCTATACCGTCGCCATCGAAAACCCGCGCTACAGCCAGGACATGCCCGAGGCCGCAAACGCGCTGTATTTGACGGACATTTCGGACTGCGCCGTCACCACCAGCGGCGACAACATCCGCTTTTATGTGTATGAAGGCAGACTGTACCCGCACATCCTCGACGCGCATACGGGCGAGCCGGCGGACAACGGCATCATCGGCATCACCATCGTCATGCCCCTTGCGGTGCCGCACGCGGGGGCGCTTTCGGACGCGCTGTCTACGGCGGGGTTCTGCATGCCGCTGAAGCAGGCGCTGGCGTTTTACGAACAGATGAGCGAACAGTTCGGCGCCACCGCCGTCGTCATCACCGCGGACTACAACTACTATGCCGTGGGCAGCGCGAACGTGCTGGGCAGAAAAGAGTACGCCCGCTACTCGAACGAGGTGCTGGGCACCGATGTGGATATAGCGTCCGTCGAAGAGGTGTTCTCCCCTGCCGCCGCGGCGGAAGCAGCCGACGAGGTGACGCCCTGCGAAGAAGAACTTGCCTACCGCGAGCGCATGGAGGCGAAGTACAAATAATTTGGAAGGCCGCGACTGCCCTTCTCTGCCGCTTTGGCGGCGCTGTTGATCCATGATTTGGAAGGCCGCGGCCGCCCCATCGGTTTTGCGGCGTGATATGAATGATATGAAGATGAAAAACGGCCCCTATCGGAGCCGTTTTTGCTTGTTATGCTACGCTGCGACGGGCACATTGCCTTGTCTATCGGACGTTGATAATATCGATGGGCTTTTTACTGACGGCACGATACACAGGGATCGCGCTTGCAAGAAGCGACATACCAAACGACAATCCGAATAAAATCAAAATCGGCCAAACGTCAAAAATCATGACGGGAACAAACAGATAATGATTTGTAACGATGCAGGCAACCGCCGTAAGCAGCAGCGTAATGACAAAAATAATTGCCGCAACGAGCACCGCCTCTACCACGCTGATCGTCACAATATCCGATTTATGCGCACCGATCGCCCGCAAGATGCCAAATTCTTTTTTCCGTTTTTCTAAACTCACATTGAAATACAAGAAAATCAATAAAACGGCGATCAGCGCCAATACTCCGCCCGCTATAAAACATACCAAGATCAATGATTCGGATAAGAAAGAGAACACTCCATAAACGAGCGAAGAATGAGAAGACACCACAGAAACGCCAAACGAGCTTTCAATGCCGTCTCCATATGTCAACGCATCACACAAAGACAGATCGGACGCTTGATTGCCGCTTGCCTTGAAAAAGACGACATTCGGCATAAACTCACTATAAACCGATCGGAAAAAACCTTTTGCCACAAAGCTATACCCGGCGATACTCCCGGCAAGCCCGCTGCGCATTTCATCACGGGCGCCCTCGTCCTGCTGCTCTTCCATCAAAGCGCGCGCTTCTGCCAACGGAATTTCCGTTTCATAAATACCGACTATGGTAAAGCCATCGATCTTTGCCCCTATCAACTCATCGATATCGGAAGGCATGCAGCTGATACCTTCATCGTTCTTATAGCCATATTGTAACAACGATTCCGCCTTGATATCTGTGATCGCAATTTCTTGAAAGGTTTCAGGCAAACGGCACTCTACAGTATCAGACAATCTTCCATCTTTTTTCAGCCCGAGCAGCTCCGTTGAAGAAGTTTCCACAAGATATGGCCTAAACCGGATCTCTTTCAATAACAGGTCTTCCATTGTATCCGGCAAAACATCTTCATGCGGCGTCGCCGTGAACGTGATCAGATCTCGTATCCGTTCCACTTCTTCTGCATCGTCAGAGCTGATAAACCATGAAGCGGAGTTTGCGATCGCATATTCTCCATCCGTATATGTATCGATCTGCTTTAACTGCTCTTCATCGAAAGGGGCTTCGTACACATACCGGCTTCCCGTATGCTCGACAGGATCATCCCATAAGATACGCTCATTTTCGCTCTCTAACCCTAAAACAGTTTGCCCGTGACTATACAGCAAACTGACAGCCGTCTTTTCAGGATCGATAAAAGTAGCCGTTGTTGCAAACGAAAACGCCGTCAAAGCAATAACGGAAATCAGTATTGCCATTATGAGCCGAAATTTACAGCAGCTCAATGCCTGCGCCCCCATTGCAAAAGCGCGGCGGAAGATAAGCCGATCCCGACCAAATTTTATAGGGGCAGCCCCCTCTTGTTCCGCAGACGCGGCGATCGGAGCAGAGTCCTTTACAACTTTGCCATCCGCAAGCTCAATGATGCGATCGCCATACTGTTCGGCCATTTCTCTGTTATGCGTAACAACGATCACCAGACATTTTTTGGAAAGCTCTTTCAATAAAGAGAACAGAGAATCTCCCGTCGCCTCGTCAAGCGCCCCCGTCGGTTCATCCGCCAACAAAATTTTCGGGTCTTTGATAATGGCACGGGCGATCGCCACCCTTTGCTTTTGCCCCCCGGACAATTCGTTGATCTTGCGCCCGTACAAAGTATCCCCCTTTTCATCGACAAGATCGACCTGCCGCAGCACCGCGTCGATTGCCTCTTTATCGGGGCGCTTCCCCTGCATCTCTACTGCCAAGGCTACATTGGCGCCGACGGTATATTCTTCGATCAAATTATATTCCTGAAAGACAAACCCGACGCACGAATTCCGATAATTGTCATAATTTTTTGCGCCAAAATTATTTATATTCTGCCCATCGATCATGATCTCACCAGACGTAGGCGAATCGATCCCCCCTAACAAATTCAATAAGGTCGATTTACCGCTGCCGCTTTTGCCTAAAATAATTGTCAACCCTGTTTTTTTAAACTTTAACGAGACATTATCCAGCGCAACAACTTTAGAGGATCCTTTTTTTCTATATATTTTTGTAAGTTTATTAACGATTACCATTTTAATTCTCCTGACAGCAAGATATTTCTGCAGGCATGCGCCTGCAGAAATATCTCAACAACTATCTGTTCAACAATTCAATTTTATTATTATGCAACAACTTGCGCATAACTAACGGACATCGTCCCATTTTCGTTTAACTCACAAGCATAAGAAATATATCTTTGATTATTCTGCGGATGCTTAAAACTGACTGTAATATATTTTGCAAACCAATTTTCCATGATCTGCAAATGCGTTGAGGGGACTGTTTGCCCGGAGCTATTGACATATTCATCATGCGTAGACGAATGCGCCGCAAGATAAACAGATTCGACGTCTTTTAAAGCACTTGTCCATTTACTCGCTTCATCCAAATTACACATTTTTGAATTATATTCGACCGTAACGGCAAAATCATTATTATTGGTCACCTGAATAACCCATGTATGAAGCCCGATGAATCCACCCTGCTGCCTGACAATACGGATATCCAAGAACGGCGGTTCAGCCTCCGGATGCACAGCTGCCGCCATGGTCATATCCTGCAACTCTGAGGTAGTTATCTGTTCATTCGCCTCTTGGGCATTTGCCTTAACAGCAAAGCTGCCGCCCAAGCATATAAACATGACCGCAAATGTCAACAAAAATAACATGCACAAGTTAACGATTTGACGACTTTTTATGTTTTTCATCATTTCACCTCTTAAAAAATTTATTTATTCTACAATAACTGAAAGGCTGCTTTTTACACGTTAGCATATGTACATTGGTCTGCCCTCCTTTTTGTATTTGGATAGTATTAAACTAATCCTTTCTAACCAAGTTACAATTTTGACGCGCTATTGTTCCGCCGCTTTGAATTTGTTAACATCTATATCTTGATTTCATTATAATACATATTTTCTATAAAGTCAACTATATTGCGATTCTCAATTTGTCAACTTTTGTTGACACTTTGCGCACATATGTAAACTTTTGTGAACTTTCGCTCCTTTTCTTCCATTTTTTGGCCGTGTGGGGCATGACAAAAGGAGCCCGCGGCATATTTGCCGCGGGCTCCTTTCGATCCTTAAAAAACTATACGGTATGTTTGATCAACTTAAACACACGCCGGCGGCGCTGTATAAAAGCGCATCGGTCGTCTTTTCCACCCAGTCGCGGTCGTCAAATTTATATCTTGCGCGCGCCATCCAATACTTCTGCTCGCCGCCCGTAGACGCAGAAACCTCGATGGTTTCGCCCATGTTCAGATCGGCGATATATTCGCGCCCTTCCAATTCCATGGCGGTATACGATTCCTGATAGGTTGTAGAAGAGTACAGTTCGACGTAGACGATGATGACCGAGGGAAACAAAGTAAATTGATTTTTAACCTGCGCCCATATCTGCCCGTCTTCTCCCCACGAATAAAGCATCAAATTCGTAATCAAACCGCGCTCCGCCTCAACTTCGGCATCCGCCGCATACTCTGCAGACTTCGCCGCGGCGACAGTGGTAAACGAGGCGACGCCCGCAAAACAACACGCCGCACAGGCGAAGGCGAGCAGAGCCCCCAAACACCTTTTTTTGACAACGTTCATCTCTGCACCTGCCCTGAATTAGTTTTAGTGATACATCTATTATACCATAAAAGAAGGGGCGATACAAGGCTTTTGCGGTTGGCATTTTGTCAACTTTTGTTGACACTTTGCGCACATATGTAAACTTATTGCCAACTTTTGCCCGCTAATTTCCGCCTTTTGTAAACTTTTTGCCAACTTTGGGGCGACATTCCGCCTTTTTCTTATTTTTCAGCAAGCGCGCCATGAGGGCGGCGCCGCCCGCCAACAAGAGCGCGGCGACGATGGAGACGAGGACAATTACCCCGCGGGACGACAATCCCCAAATAACCGTTTGCACTGATTGATCGCCTTTTTGCGGCGCATAAAATGTGCAAATCAATATCACTGCCACCGCGATGACCAGCAGCATGGCGGCAGAAAGCGCCGCCACCGCCGCCCAAGGTTTGCGCCGCGCTTTGGGTTTGGCGCAAGCCTCTTCTTCGGCGGGCGATACCGCCCACTCCGCAATGGGCACTGCGGCCCCTTGCAGGGCAAAAAGCTGTGCATCCCCTGTAAATGCTTCCGCAGGCGGCGCTGCGGCTGCGGCGCACTCGACGGCGAACTCGACGGCGAGGCGGTCTTCGGCACCCTGTTCGGCGGCGAACTCTCCGGCACCTTGCCTAGCGGCGTTTTCCGCAACATTCTGTCCGCAAGCGCCTTCGGCCGCGTCTGCCAAGGCGCGGCCCTCCGCCCCCTCTCCCGCGGCGGGGCTTTGCGCGCGCTCCTCTGCGGCGAGCCGCTGCAGCTGTCGGCGTTCTTCTTCATCCACACAAAAACATTCGCCGAGCTTTTGCAGCATCCCTGCCCGCGGCTTTACTTCGTCCGTCTCCCACAGCGAGATCATCCGACGGCTGACGCCCATGCGCTCGGCAAATTGCTCTTGCGAAAGTTTAGCGCGCCTGCGCAGTTTGCGGATGAATTCGCCCAAAGTACATATCTGCTGCGGCGTCAGGTCTTCCTCCCCTGTAAAGTAAGACATATCGACGCCGAACACGCCGCAGATCGCCTGCAGCACATTTGCCTTGGGACGGCAGACATCTGCCTCCCACTTTGAAACCGTCTGCCGCGTGACGCCGAGAACTTTGGCGAGCTCTCCCTGCGACATGCCGCCGTCTTCGCGCAGCAATTCTATCTTTTTACCGACGAACAATTCCATTGCAAGCCTCCGTACATACCAAATCAAAGGGAAGGGCGCGCCCTCTTTGCTTTGACCTGATCATAGTATAACAGATTTTTACAAAAAAAGCAAGGAAACGCCGCCACGGGCGCCTGTAAAGACGCCTGCGGCGGGTTTAGACGGGCGAAACGTCAGCAGCGGGGCGAGGAGGCGGGGCGCTAAGAAAAAGGGCGCATGGCGCGCCCTTTCGTTTTATTCCTATGTTCAAAAGCGGCGCAAGAGGCGCCCTTCCGTTTGTTCCTATGTTCAAAAGCGGCGCAAGAGGCGCCCTTTTCATTGCCTTTATATATGCGGCCGCAACATGAACGATCGCTATTCATTGCATAAAATATTCCCGCACGAGCTCTTTTCCGCCGCTTCTTTGAACGGCGCCGTCCGCAATGAGGTACGCCTTATCGCAGAGGGCTTCGGCGCAGCGCACGTCGTGCGTGACGGTGACCATGGTGTTGCCCGTCTGCTCGTGGAGCTTGTTGAGGATCTCCACCATCTGGCAGAGGCCGTCGTAGTCCTGCCCTACCGTCGGCTCGTCTAAAAGCAAAACTTCGGGCCGGCAGGCGACGACGGCGGCGATGGAGACGCGGCGCTTCTGCCCTTCGGAGAGCGACTGCGGGTGGCGGCGCCAGAGGTGCCCGATGCCGAAAAGTTCGGCGATATGCTCGGCGTATGCGGGCGAGGGCGCGCCGAAGTTTATCTCCTTTTCCACCGTGGGCATAAACAGCTGGTAGTCGGGATCCTGATAGACGACGCCCACCTTTTTGAACCAGGCGCGGCTGCCGCGCGGTTTTTGCTTGAACTTTTCGCCGATATACTGCGCGATGGTTCCGCCCGTGGGCTTATACAGCCTTGCGATGAGCCGCATGAGCGTCGTCTTGCCGCAGCCGTTTTCGCCGAGGAAAACCGCTCTTGCTCCCTTGGGAATTTCGAGCGTGATATCTTGTAAGATGGCGCGCTCTTTTTTGATCGAAAAGGCGACTTTTTCCAGCTTGAACAGCGGCGCGGCTCCTGCAAAGGGCTGGCAGCGATCTTCTATCTTTGCCGTCTGCGCCTGCAAATATGCCGCCTTGTCCGCTATTTTTTTGACCGTTTTATCGCCGATGTGCCACACGGCATCGACGAAGGGAAGCACCATATCGAGGCGGTGTTCGATGACGAGAACGCAATACCCCGCCTCGGCGAGCGAGCGGAGGGTGCCCATCAGCATCGACGCGCCGTCTTTATCGAGATTGGCGAGGGGTTCGTCTAAAATGACGATCTTCTGCCCCATGGCCAGCGTGCTTGCGGTGATGAGCCGCTGCTTTTGCCCGCCCGAAAGGGTGCGGCACTTGCTTGCCTTTTCTAATTTCATCAGGCGGCAGACGATGTCTACCTGCTTTTGTATCTTGTCGGGCGGGAAGGCGAGGTTTTCGCAGCCGAAGGCGATCTCGTCCTCGACGATCTTCTGAACGATCTGCTCGTCGGCGTTCTGCAATACGACGCCCACTTTGCGGCAGATGTCGCCGAGCTTTTTGCCCTTGACGTCTTCGCCCGCGATCTTCACTTCGCCCGCAAGTTCGCCGCCGTTGACGTTGGGGATGATGCCGCTGACAATGTACATGAGCGTGCTCTTCCCCTCGCCCGAATGCCCGGAAAGGAGGGTGACTTCGCCGTACTCTGCGGAAAAATCGGCGTTTTCGAGGATCTTTGTCTTTCCGTCGTAGGAAAAGCTCACTTGTCTGAGCTCTATCGCCTTCATAAGACCACCGCCAACACCGCGCCCGCGACAATGCCGAGAATAAACAGCACGTCGGAAAGGGCGGGATATTCCTTTTTATAGATAGAGTACAGGCCGCCGCCCAGCGTGAAGCCGCGCGTTTCGACGGACAGCGCCAGCGTGTCCGAAATGTTGACGAGCCGCATGACGAAGGGTACAAGGAAGGCCCTGTATAATATCTTCGGATTGAGAACGCTGCCCGCGCCGCGCGTCTTCATCGCCTCGCGCACCCGCTTTATCTCCCCTTTGAGCATGGGAACGAAGGACATGGAGATGAGCATGCCGAGCGTTACCGCCCGCGGCGTATGCACCTGCGAGAGGCTGCGCGTCATCCGCACGGCGGCAACAGACATAGAGAGCGCCGCGCCCAAAAAGAGCGCGCCGAAGCGGTTGAGCATGGAGAGCGCCGCGGCAAGATCGCCGCCCGCCGAAGCGTAGGCGATGCCCGCAAACGCGCCGCCGAAGAGGATAAACGCCGGCAGCATTTTGAGTACCCCTTGGAAGCACCCGAAGATGCAAAGCCACACAAGTACGCCGAGAAGGTACCAGCACAGATCTTCGCTTCGAGCCATGACCAAGCCGAAGACGATGACAAACAGCGACGCGGCGATGGCGATGAGCGGGTAGAGTTTTGTTTTGAACCGGAAAAACGTCACTTTTTGAGCACTCCTGCTTTTTTGAGTTCACGCGAAATCACCATTCCGATGACAGAACCGACAAAACACAGCGCAACGATAGCCGCCGTCATGCCTACGATCACCCACGGGTCTGTCGCGCCCAAAAACATGGTGACCGCCTCGTTCTCCGCACCCGTCACGGTGTAGTTGACGTTATAGTAGAGCCACAGGAGCGGCACGGTGAGCGGCATATACAGCGTTCCTGCCAACACGCACGCCCAGTCGCTTTGATAGCTGCGGAAGACGGCAAAGACAATGAGCTCCACCGCCACAGCGCACACGGCGATGAGCGCCATGGGCGGAAACATCATCACCAAAAACAGGGCGATGAAGATGCCCATGACGGTCATGGAGCCTGCTTTCCGCACCTTCATCAATCCTATCACGGGGAAGATGGAAAATTGCAGCCCCAGCCCGAGCTGTATGATGCCGAACACGGGAACGTGGATGAGAAGCGGCATGATGGCGCTCGTCACCAGCGTACACGCCGTGATGATGGCGAGGAAGACGATGTCCTTGATCTTGAAACGGCGGAACATCTTGCTCTCGTCTTTGTCGCGCGCTTCGCGCTTTTTGCGTTTTTCTTCAAACGCCGCCTGTTTGGGGGCGATCTCCGCCTGCATGGCAAGCGTGTTTTCGATGAGCGCGGCGACGTCGGCGGTTTGATGATTTACTTTATCCATATTTACCCTCCTAAAACTGCGGAGATGCGAGCAAGACAAGGAACGCGCGGATTTGCAAGGGGAGTGTACAAAGACGTACATGACCCGCTGCAAAACGCAAGCGTGACACCGTATTGCGACGCATATACGCAGTTTTACACCTCGCGCATAACGCCGCTATCAACCCTGTAGATCCTGTCGGCTATCGCCATTGTGGACTCTCTATGCGACACCAGAATGATGCTCTTTTTGCTCTTCTGTTCGGCGAGGGACTTTAAGATCATGCCCTCGTTGATGCTGTCCACGTTGCTCGTCGGCTCGTCTAAAAGGATCAATTCGCTGCCTTTCAGAAACGCCCGCGCAAGCCCGATGCGCTGTTTTTCGCCGGCGGAGAGGTTGTCGCCCATCGCCCCGACCTGCGTCTTGTATCCTTCGGGCAGAGACATGATAAAGTCGTGCACCGAAGCCATTTTGCAGGCTCTTTCCATTTCTTCCTGTGTAGCGTTCGGTTTTGCGATGCGCAAATTATCCTCTATGCTCTCGTCAAAAAGATAGGTCGTCTGCGAGACCATCGTCACGTTGTCGAGAAGGTCATCCGAGTCGATGGTATCGACGTCCATGCCGTTGTAAGCGATACTTCCTGTATCCTTTTCCCAAAAGCGGAGAAGAAGTTTTAAGAAGGTAGATTTGCCGCAGCCGCTCTCCCCCACGATGCCGATGATCTCGCCCTTTTGGGCGTGCATGCACACGTCTTTGAGAACGGGCACGCTTCTTTCATAGGCAAAGGACAGGTCTTTGACCGAAAGATTTTCGTAACGGAAAGTTTTTCCGTTCTTTACAGGCGTGACGGCGGGTTTTTCTTCCAAAAGGTTCAAAACCCTGTCGCCGCTGGCAAAGGTCTGCGTAAGGTTGCCGGGAAGCGCCGACACCGCGAGCACGGGGCCGAAACTGCCGAAGATGGTCACCACGCCGATGAGCATTTTGCCGAGGTCGAGAAGTTCATGATGCACGAGCAAAATGCCGACGATGAGCGAGATTGCAATGAACAGCGTGACGCAAAGTTCGGTGGCAGCGCCTGCCTTTGTGATGCCGTGCTTCATCTTCTTCGTCTCTTTGAGAAGAATGTCCGAACGGCGGTCGACTTCCGCTTCCCTGTCCTGTTCGGCGTTGTTGAGGACGATGTCTTTGATGCCCTTGATGCTGTCGAGGAAGTAGGAATTGAAGGAAGCAAATTCGCGGCGGTAGTTGACGCCCGACTCTTTTAACGCCTTTGACGAGAAGAGCGGCACGACGACGCCGATGAAAAGGAAGCCCGCAAGCGCCGCAAGCGCGAGATACCATGAGGACACAAAGCCCACGAACAGGAACACGGCGAGCGATACCAAAACGGCAATGCAGATGGGGCTTATCGTATGCGCGTAGAACACTTCCAGCGTTTCGATATCCGCAGTGATCATGGCGATGATGCTGCCCTTTTGCTTGCTTTCCAGCTTTGCAGGACAGAGCACGCGGAGCGCACCGAAAATCTTATCGCGCAGCACCGCCAACAGTTTGAATGCGATATAGTGGTTGCTGTATTGTTCTAAATATCTGAGGGCGCCGCGGATAACGCCGCAGCCGACGGCAATACCGATGATAGCGCCCCATGCGAGCGGAATTTCCGCGCATAAGCCGAAAATGCCCAAGGCCTTGGCAACGCCCGCAGCGCCCGCGACGGTCACGCCCATGGCGGCGATAAACCCGATGCTTCCGTTGAGCACGGCGAGCACCATGATATAGGAAAGAGAGCCTAAAAGCACGATCAGGCTTGCCATGATCTTGGCGCCGCTGCGGCGAAGTTTTGTTTTCATACGCTCACCTCCTTCGCCATAATGCGCGCCACGTCTTTATATCCTTCCTCTAATTCTTTCTGCGCGTTGAACAGTTTTGCATAGCCGCCCTGCGCTTCCATGAGCTGCGCATGGCTGCCATGCTCTTTCACTTCCCCTTCTTCCATAAAATAGATATTGTCCGCGGGGACGACGTTGGCAAGGCGGTGCGAGATGACGATGACAGACTTTTGCTCGCTCATCGCCTTGATATTGCGCATGATGATGGCTTCCGACTCGATGTCGATATTGCTCGTTGCCTCGTCAAAGACGTAAATATCTTTATCCGCCACGAGATTGACGGCGAGCGCCAGCCGCTGTTTCTGCCCGCCGGATACGTTGTTCGCATCCTCCGTGATAACTTTATCCGGCCCGCCGTTTTCTTGGATAAACCCGGCGAGATTGACTTTTTCGAGCGCGTTCCAAATTTCCTCGTCGCTTACGCTCTTTTTGGCAAGTTCGAAGTTGGCGCGCACGCTGTCGTTGAACAGATAGGTGTTGTAGGAGACGGAAGCGATATGCGAGTAGTACGACTCCCTCGTCACGCTCTCCAAAGGCTTGCCGCCGACGGCGACGACGCCCGACCGCGGGCGGTATGCCCCGATGAGGATACCCACGACGCTGCTCTTCCCGCAGCCGCTCTCGCCGACGATGGCGGTCATGCCCTTTTCGGGGAAGGTCATGGAAACGTTTTTCAAAACGTCGCGCTTGCCGTCGTAGGAGAAGGTGACGTTTTCCAGTTTTAACTGCGTTCCAACAACTTCCTCTTCCCCCCATACGGGATCGGGAAGGCTCAAAAGGGATATGATCTTTTTCCCCGCGCTGGCGCCGTTCATGGCGACGTGGAAGGCAGAGCCGAGCGAGCGCAGCGGCAGGAAAAATTCCACCGCCACCAAAACGAGGAAGAGCGCCGCCGCAGGAGCCAGCCAGCCGTTCATCAGCCCCACGATGACAAGCGCGATGCCCGCGCCCGCGCCGCCGTAGGCGACCAAGTCCATGATGGTGGTGCTGGCAAGCTGCATGACGAGCACTTTCATGGTAATTTTGCGGAACTCTTCCGCGCTCGCGTTCATCTTTTTGTGGCGAGCGGCGTCTGCCTTGAAAATTTTCAGCTCTTTCAAGCCCTGCACGCTGTCTAAAAAGGCGTCGCCCATCGAGGTGTACTTGCCCCAATACTTGGCGAATATCTTTTTGGCGTACTTTGAGACCGCCACGATGGAGACGGGAATGAGCGGCACGCAGGCAAGCAGCACAAGCGAGGTCCTCCAATCGATCCACACACAGATGCAGAACAAAAGTATCGGCGCGATCATGGAAAAGAAGAACTGCGGCAGGTAAGTCGAATAATACAGATCGAGCTGTTCGATGCCCTCCATCGAAACCTGCGTCAGGCCCGCCATGCTCATGCCGTCCGTACTTCGCACGCCGAGTTTTAAGATTTTGTCATAAGTGCGTTCGCGCAAGTCCTTTTTGACCTTGCGCCCCAGCATATCCTTTAAGTTCCCTGTACAGCGGCTCGCAATATAGCGGACAATGATTGCCACGACCGCCGTTATCGCGGGATATATGTAGGCGAGCGGTTCGTAGCCCTCAATGAGGAAGTACACCGCCCAGCAGATGCTCGCCGTGATGCCGATGTTGGCGAGCATGCCCAGCACCATCAAAAGGACGGTATAGACGACGTATTTTTTGTTTCCGCCGATGAGTTTCAGAAGCTGTTTATCAAACATTTGCTTTACCCTCTTTTTTGCGCTTTCGCTTGTAAGAGATCATCTGGAAGACGTGTTTGAACGCGAACACGGGGTGCGTGAAGATCATCCGCGGGCCCGCCCACTTCATCACGTCCTTGATCTTTTCCCGCATATCCGGCTTATAGCAATGGATCTTGCAAAAAGAGCAAAACTTTTTATTGACTTTGAAGGGGCACTTTTCCAGGCGGAAGAGGGCATATTCGGTGAGCGCCCTGCACTCCTCGCACAGCTCCTCCCCTTTTGTTCCGTGTTTGCCGTGGCAATACGAGCGTATCATCACGGGGATGAGCTTTTTTTCCTTCTCCCACGCTTTGAGCTCTTTCGGGGTTTTTGCTGCTTTCACGATCCGCCTCTGTTCGCCGTTCGTGAATTCGCATACACTAACTCACGGGCAAAAATTTGGTATGCAGCGGCGAACTCACAAACAATGCAATAAGTTCCCTCTTGCGAACCAATAGATAGTATACTCGTTTTCGCCTTGCAAGTCAAATGTATTTACTGCGGTTAATAAAGTTTTTACAAAAAATGCAGCGGCACAAAAAAGGAACGCGCGCGGCGTTCCCTTTTTTTGTGTATTACTCTTTGTTTACCCTTTGATAAAATTCCGGAACACTTCCATCATCTCGTCGGAGACGACGTGTTCCATGCGGCAGGCGTTTTCTTCGGCAAGTTCCGGCTTTGCCCCGAGCTTTGTAAGCGCCTTTGTCAGCGTCTGATGCCGCTCGTAAATGCCCTCCGCCTTTTTCCTGCCCGCGTCGGTGAAGCTGAGATTTCCCGTTTCGCGGTCGATGCGGATATACCCCTTCTTTTCCAGGAGATTGACGCCGCGCGAAACGCTGGACTTGGCAAGGCTGAGCTCGTCGCGCACGTCTACGGCGCGCACGTTCGACTGCCCTTTATGCAGCAAAAGAATGGTCTCCAGATACATCTCTTCCGACTCCCTCGTCCGCTTGATCGCCATGCGCGCACCTCCGTGTGCCGTTTTTTGTATTATACAATTTTTTGCGGCAAAAGTAAAGGAAAAACGCGGGCGGCATGCGCGGACGGAAATGATCTTTTATCCCAACGCGACATCAAGCGCCATCATCACGACAAAGCCGAGCATTGCACCCCATGTGCCAAAATGCGGATGTTCTGAAAGGTGCGCGTCGGGAATGAGGTCTTCCACGACGACAAATATCATTGCGCCCGCAGCAAACGCCAGAAACCACGGCTGCGCCGTTGTAAGATTTGCCGCAAGAAAATATCCGATAACGGCAAACACGGGTTCCACCGCTCCGCTGCCCATGCCGTATAAAAAGGCTTTACTGCGGCTGCCCGTCGCCGTTTTCATTGGCAGGGAGACCGCCGCGCCTTCCGGAAAATTCTGTATCGCCATACCCACGGCAAGACCGAGCGCGGAAACAAACGCGCCCTGCTCTCCGAGCGCTGCCGCCGCGCCGAACGCAAAGCCTACGGCAAGCCCTTCGGGAATATTGTGTATGGTGACGGCAAGAAAGAGTTTTGCGGGCTTGTTAAGGTGGCTTTTTAACCCTTCTTCCTCGTTTGTTCCCTTATGAAAGTGCGGTACGAGCTTGTCGATGAGTACGAGAAATGCCCCGCCGAGAAGAAAACCTATGACGGCAGGCAGAAAACTCAATGCTCCGTATGTTTCTTCCGCGCCCTCAATGGACGGAATGAGCAGCGACCAGACGGACGCCGCCACCATCACACCCGAAGCAAAGCCTAAGAATAGCGTGTTGAGTTTGCCCGAAAGTTCTCCCTTGAACAAGAATACGAGCGCCGAGCCGGCAGTCGTCGCGATGAATATGATACAAAAACCGAGTACGGTCATTGCAGTCGTCGTCAAATCTGCCCTCCTTTCGTGCCGTTACTTTCTACCAACCAACAGTT
>ERZ1643247.864-NODE-864-length-32699-cov-48.565770_pt1 | contig 32699 bp, 32 predicted proteins | sample MGYA00579264_ERZ1643247 | MGnify/ENA primary metagenome ERZ1643247 (study PRJEB29033, sample SAMEA4952262) | chicken gut metagenome | biome: Broiler Chicken; feature: Gastrointestinal Tract; material: Caecum | place: Ireland | collected 2018 | study: Broiler... | reverse complement strand
TTGTGGCTGACACGCTGCCGCTGTGCGCTTTCCTCCCGCATGACCTCTGGATTAAAGTATCGTTCCACGGGAAGTCCGCACACTTTGATAAGCTGTATGATGACCGGCAGAGCGGGAATCGTACCTTCGTTCTCGATATTTGCGAGATACCGGGAGTCGATGTCGATGATTTCCGCCAATGCCCTGCGCGACAGATGCTTTGCGTTCCGTGCGGCTTTTACATCGGCACCGAAAGTTTCAAAACCGGGGCAATCTTCAATGTTCGCCATATAGCATCACCCACTTACATTGTATATTTCATACTTTGCCCGTGGAATGTTGCTATATGCTATATATCTACATTTTATAATTCATACTTTTGGGTTGTGCACTTAATTTATCAGATACCGAACAGCTTTCAACAGTTGGTCATTATAATATTGCATGAATCAAACTCTCAGTACCTGCAATTTCTGCTTCAACAATATATTTAGTTCGTTCAATATTAGCTTTTGCAATGGAAGGTATGTCGTCTTTTATGACTGTTATCTGCTGCTCAATTCCCTCAAGATAGCTATTTAATATTTTCAAACGCTGTGAAAGCAGACTTCTCGGATCATCTAACGCATCAATAAAAAATGCGGCAATCGAGAAAATGTTTGTATCATAGTCGAAGGACAAAATTGATTGCTGTAATGTTGCCACAAATTCTTGTTTCCCTTTGTCTGTAAGCGAGTAAATCGTCTTGTCGGGCATATTTCCATCCTTTTCAATGCTGCCATAAATATATTCTTTTTTCTCTAAGACTTTTAGTGTAGCGTAGACTGTCGAATTGGCGATGTTGTACCAACGATGAACATTCATGATTTGTAGCTGCTTGATAATTTCATATGGATTAAGCGGTCTTTGATTGATCAGACCCAATAACATAGTAGCAGATTTCGAGAGCATAACGCATACCCCTTGACTTTAGTTTTAAGTTGTAGTACTCTATATGTAGAGTACTACAACATTATATTATAACTGTACCACAGATAAAATCAAAATACAAGGGGGAGTAAAATGCCGCAACTAAATAAGGGTGGAAAATATGTATTTGGACTTTCCGCCATCAGCAATAGGCGAGAAATACTTTTTCCGGCAGAGACTCTTGAACAATATCCTGTTCAAAAAGAAGGACGCATTATTATTTTCACGGGGAGCAAAATCACGGGCGGATTTTGCGTGACCAGCAAACAATTACTTGGGCAATCAAAATTGAAGCATATATTAGATGATTGTCCCGCATTGTCACAGTACACGATTGATGAAGGAGAATTCGTTCGCTATAAAGGACGAGGCTATACTTGGCTGCATATTTCTCAAAACGGTGTTGTGAGGCTGCCCGAAAACACGATGCGATATTTGAATCTTTCCTGTGGGGATATTCTCATGTCGATTAAAAGCAGTGACATCGCATTTACAATGGGAGCAAGAGGACCGCTTATGGACAAAGTACATTCTTACCCCGGTCATATCAAGGAATATCGGGTTACTTGCTGCGAGCAATAAGGATATGAGTCATATTGAGTGGGTATTATGTCCTGTCTGCGGCAGTAAAACACGATTAAGAATCCGCAGCGATACCATTCTTGAAAATTTTCCGTTATTTTGTCCCAAATGCAAGCATGAAACGTTAATCGCAGTTCGACAACTAAATCTATCCATCGTGCAAGAGCCAGACGCCAAGACGCAGAGCCGATAACACAGAGAAAATACTCCGATGTTATTGGTTCTGTTTTCGCTTTGTCTGTGATCGGCCCGGTGGAAGAAACGGAAAATGCTGGGGGGTAGATGGTTTAATAAGAGGGCCAACGAAAAAAGCTTGGAAGTTCATTTTTAGATCAGCTGCCTTGACTTTTACTATTGTCAATAGTACTATTGTTAATAGTAAAAGCTGGAGGTGCGTTATGTCGTCAATAGATTTAGTCATACTTGGTATTGTATTGGAAAAACCGCAAAGCGCCTATGACATTCAAAAGGATGTTGAGTACCACCATTTTTCCCGCTGGACGAAAATAAGCGTCCCCTCTATTTATCGAAAAGTACTCCAGTTGAGCGAGAAGGGTTATCTCCAAAGCGATATTGTCAAGGGTGATAAGTTTGCGGATAAGGCCATTTATTCTATTACCGATCAGGGCAGAGCGTATTTCAAGGAGCTGATGGCCTCTTGCGCCGCTGGCCCGGTGCCCCTGTTGTTCGATTTCAATGTGGTCATTACCAATTTGAATAAGATGGATAAAGCCGAAGCGTTGGAGCTGGTTTCGGCTTTGCGCCGGAGCATACAGTCCTCGGCTGAATCGAACGAGGGCTATGCGCGGGAATTTGCAGACATTCCTTTGGTTGGGAGAACGATTTTTGAGCAGCAGCAGCTTCTCTATCGCGCCCTTCTGGAATGGCTGGATCACTTTGAAGGACAGTTCTTAGAAGAATGAGTACAGGCCCCCAAAGCAGTTTGACCATCCTGTTTGAAGCTCCGTTTTGGATCGGTCTATACGAAAGAACGGATAACGGTAAGTACGAGGTATGCAAAATCACTTTTGGCTCAGAGCCCAAAGATTACGAGGTCTATGAGTTTCTGCTGAAGAATTGGCACAAGTTGAAATTCAGTCCCCCAATCCAGGCCGAAGTAGCCATAGAGCGAAAAATCAATCCTAAACGTATGCAGCGCGAAATTCAAAGCCAACTGCAGGATAAAGGCATTGGAACAAAGGCGCAGCAGGCGTTGAAACTCCAGCATGAGCAATGTAAGCTGGAACGGAAAGCCAAGAGCCGTGAGCAGAAAGATGCGGAGAAAGACCGCCAGTTTGCCATACGGCAGGAAAAGAAGAAAGCCAAGCACAGAGGAAGATAACATGAAGATAGAATGGATTTTATGCCCCTTTTGCGGCAGCAAAACGCGATTGAAAATCCGCGATGATACAGTACTGGAAAACTTTCCGCTGTATTGCCCCAAGTGCAAACATGAAACCTTGATTGCGGTAAGACAACTGAATCTGTCCATCATCCAAGAGCCAGACGCCAAGACGCAGAGCCGATAACACCGAGGTAAAACCTCTAAGGTTATCGGCTCTGTTTTTATATCCTCTATGATCTGCCCGGCGGCAGAAAAGAAAAAAACCGCCGCGGGGCAGACGGCTTTCTGCGCGCAAAAGCACTTTCTTCACGGCGGTTCAATTCGAGCCGCCGTTTTTCTTTGCCTTGACAGCTTCCACGGCGGCATAGAAGGAGGATGCTGCCATGCTGTGCCGGATGCTGTCACCGCCTGATCTGACAAGAGCTAGCCGCTCAAAAAAAGCCCGTCCCATTCGGCGGACAGGTTCGGTTATGAGTATGAACTATACCATGTAAGCAAACTTCATATTGCTTGCTATTGCGCCCGGTGGGTCTGTGACCTGCCGGGCGCTTTTTGTCGTTTCCTGCGGTCGGGATGGCTGGCCGTTGCTTTTCTCAAATTTTCTTCAAAAAGGAGGCGTTTAGCGGGCAGAACACGCTCCCGCAGGATTGGTAGTAGCGGAAAGGGAGAGAACCACCTGATCCCCCCACGGAAAGGGGGTGAAACTGATGGAATCTAACCCCCGCGACTATGGCGAGCAATGCCGGTTCGATGCTTTTTGCAAGAAGGTATTGCGAAACGAGGCCAGAGCCTACCTGCGGAACATGAAACGCCAGAGAGAGCGTGAAGCCTTCTTTAGCGACTTGTCCCAGGCGGAACTGGACAAGCTCTGCGTCGTGGATCGTTACCCCAGCGACAGCATTGTGTTCTCGTCACACGGCTACGATCTACATATCGACAACGAGCTTGTGGCCGAGGCTTTTGCCGCTTTGCCGCAGACAGAGCAGAGCATTTTGATTTTGCACTGCACCCTGGACCTGGCAGACAGTGAGATCGGCAATCTCGTTGGGATGTCCCGGAGCGCCGTTCAGCGGCACCGGACGAGGGCGCTGCAGGAGCTGCGCGAAGCATTGTCGGCGCTGATGCCGAAAGGAGGCTGAGGAAGATGACAGAGCCCATCCACAAGGGAAAGGACCTGCCGCCCGTTTGGGTGATTCACGCGGCCTCCGGCGGTGACAGCGAGGCCATGGAGCAAGTGCTGCGGTACTACGACGACTATATGAGCCGCCTGTGTACCCGTACTCTCTATAACAAGGACGGAACCCCTCATGTGTGCGTGGATACCCACATGAAGCGCTGTCTGGAAATCCGACTGATCCGGGCCGTGATGCGCGCCTGATCCTTTCAGCCCTGGCAGAAGGCAAGCGGCTTACCCTTTCCTCCTTTGCCGATGCCGGGGACTGACCCCACCTTGACAAAGAAAGCCTTCGGGCAGCATAAGGCAGACGGATACGATCTGTCTGTGTGGAGCCGGTCGGCCGGTGCGCCATGACCCTGTTGCAAGTCCGCAGGACGGGACCCCTACCAAACAGGTGAGCGACAAAACCAGGCCGCGAAACAGGTGTGGCAGCCTGTGGGCGAGGATGCACAGACAGGATAATGAGACTCCCGCGTTGAACGCCCTCAAAGCATTGCGCGGCGCACCCATCAGTATGGGCCGGGGTGAGATTCCCGTGGAGCTGCGGCCAACAGCCATCCGTTTTTTGCCTCTTTTATTTTCAGATAAATCTTCTGCTTTTCTGTTTACGGATAATTCGTAAACTTTCCATTAGCAGCAGACAAACCCGAAACGGCGCGGTACAATGAGGGTGGAAGTTATGAATGAACACCCTTTTGCGTGCCGTTTCCGATTAGAGAGGGGGCAGCCATGTCACAAACATGGAACGGTACGAAGAAGGAGCCTCCAGAACGAAGAACTTACACGGTTGAGGACATTGCTCATATCCTGGGCATTGGCCGGACTTCCGCTTATCTTCTCGTGAAGGAAGGACACTTTAAAATCGTACGAATTGGTAACGCCATACGGATTTCCAAGCGGTCATTTGACGAGTGGCTGGAGTCACTCGATATGTGACAGAAGAAAGGAAGTAACGCTATGGCATCTATCATCAAACGCAAAAAGAACTATTCTATAGTCTACAACTACACGGACGAGAACGGTGAGACCCGGCAAAAATGGGAGACCCGCACTTCCTACCAAGACGCATTGAAGCGTAAGGCGGAGGTGGAGAATCAACAGTTCACGAGAACTTTTCTCCCGCCCACCGATCAGACCATTGCGGAGTTCCTTTTGGACTTTGTTTCGCTCTATGGTGAAAAGCGGTGGGGCGTATCCATGTACGACAGCCAAAACTCGCTGATCTCCAACTACATCAACCCCATTATAGGGGATTTGAAGGTTCAGGAGGTCACGCCGCGAGTCGTGGACAAGTACATCCAGACTTTGCAGAAAACTCCCGCTGTTTCCACGAAGATGCACAAAGCAAAAACGCAATATGTAACGAACCAAACAATTGAGAAAATCATCAAACTTCTGCGTTGTGCTTTTAAGCAAGCTGTCCGTTGGGAACTGATTGCCAAAAATCCTTTTGACAATGTTATCCTGCCGAAGAGTGAATATAAAAAGCGGGATATTTGGGATGCGGGAATGATCCGCACCGCCCTGAATCAGTGTACGGACAGCAAGCTCTATGTGGCTATGAACCTCTCATTTGCCTGCTCGCTGCGTATGGGCGAGATTCTGGGGCTGACCTGGAGCAACGTCCACATCTCTGATGAAGAAATTGCTGCCGACAACGCCTATGTTTACATCGACAAGGAACTGACGCGGGCTTCCAAGCGGGCCATTGAGATGTTGGGGCAAAAGGACATCTACCATGTGTTCACGCCCCTATTTCCCAACACCAGCACCAGAGTTATCTTGAAAAAGCCAAAGACCGATTCCAGTATCCGCAAGGTGTGGCTCCCCAAGACCCTGGCTTACATTTTGCGGGAATGGAAAGCCTCCCAGGATGAACTTCGGGGATTTCTCGGCGACGAATATCAGGACTATGATTTAGTGGTGGCGCTGCCCAATGGTCGACCTTGCGAGGACCGTATCATCCTGAAGGAATTTGAAAAGCTGCGGGAGAAAGCTGGATTGCCCAGAGTCGTTTTTCATTCCCTACGACATTCCAGCACGACCTACAAGCTGAAACTCAACCACGGCGACCTGAAGGCCACTCAGGGCGATACGGGCCACGCAGAGATCGACATGATCACCAGCGTGTATGCTCATATTCTGGACGAGGATCGCAAGATCAATGCCCAAAAGTTTGAGAGTGCCTTCTACGCAAATCCTGACTTGCGTTCGGTTCGTCCCCCAGAGGAAGAAAAGGAACCGGCACCCGCCGCATTGGATTTGGAGGCCCTGGTGGAACAGCTCCGCAAGTCGCCGGAACTGGCAAATACTCTGGCGGCGCTGCTCTCGGCAACACCCGGCAGCAAATGAGTCCGAAAAATCGAATTAGCAGGGACGCAATTTTTCTTAGCAAGCGCGTGTAAACCATTCAAATCCAATTAGCAAACATACAACAAAATTGAATGGAAACTCTCCCTTTGCTATACGCTTTTTTCTTAAAACAAAAACCGCTGTAAACCAGCGAAAAACGGCTTACAGCGGTTGTTTTGGCACCCCCGGCGAGACTCGAACTCACTACATTCCGCTTAGGAGGCGGACCCTCTATCCCGGTGAGGTACGGGGGCTTATACAACAAATATTCAATTTTCAGGCTCAACAGGATTCGAACGAACTGCCGCTTAGGAGGCGCGTGCTCTATCCAGCTGAGCTACTGAGACAAACAGGGACAGTTTCATTTTTGAGCCGCGATCAAGCCTGAGCCCACGGACCGAAAGGCGGGGGATGTGAAGAAATCAAGTGGACAACGGGTGGTGGCAACTCAATCTGCGGCAACTATTATACCTTCTTTGCCGGATAAATGCAAGTCTGCCGCCGGGGATATGACCAAATTGTAAAATGCGCGGCAGGGCATTGCGAACGGGGAGGGGACATTCTATAATAGAAGCCATACCAATATCCCAACGAAGATTCAAAGACCGACAAAGCAGGAGAACAGTTCATGAAAAACAAGCGTGTGTTGTTGCTGGGGGCGTTGTTCATTCTGGTGGTGGCGGGCCTTACCGCCTTTTTGCTGCCGTATGTGCAGAAGCTGAGCGACCCGCAGGTGCAGCAGGTGGTGGAAGAATGGGTACGCCAGGTGGGCGTCTGGGGATGGCTGGCGATGCTCGGCGCCCAGATGCTGCAGGTCGTTATCGCCTTTATCCCCGGGGAACCGGTGGAACTGATCGCCGGGGCGCTGTACGGCTCGGCAGGCGGGCTGGGGCTCTGCCTGGTCGGGTGCATTTTGGCTTCCAGCCTGATCTTTCTGCTTTCCAAACGGCTGGGCAAGTCCATTCTGGACACTTTGTTCGGCAAGGATAAGGTCAAAGACTGGAAGTGGCTGTACGACAGTCAGCGGCTGGACCTGGTGGTCTTTCTGCTGTTCCTGATTCCGGGAACCCCCAAGGACATGCTGACCTATGTGGCGGGGGTGACCGAAATGCGGCTGGGGAAATTCCTGCTGCTGTCCACCTTTGCCCGCATCCCTTCGGTGCTGTCCTCCACCATGATCGGCGCGTCGCTGCGGCAGGGGGACTGGAAAATGACGCTGCTTGTCTTCCTTGTCACAGCCGTCCTGGGCATTGTGGGGATCACCTGCAAAGACCGGGTTCTGGCATTTTGCCGCCGCAGCGGCCGCGCCGACAAGCAGACCCCGTGACCCTTATTCCAGCGCGGCCTTGGCTGCGTCGATCTTGGCACGCGCCTCGGCCAGCTCGACCTGGCAGGTGCCGGTGGTTTCCAGCCGGTTGCGGTCCCCGAGGATCGCCGTCCAATACTCGCCGCCCTGATACCGGAAGATGACCCAGTCGTATCCGTTGAACTTGGCGGTGCTTTTTTGCAGGACCGGGTAGCGGCCCACCGGCAGGTAACCCACGACATCGTTGAAGTTGGCGGTGTAAAAATACTCGGTCTGGGCGCCGAACACAATCAGCTGCGTTCCGTCTGCCGGTTCCATGTCCGGTCCGGATGAGCCGTATCCGTTGAAGTTGCCGGCGCGGATCGCAGGCAGAAAATCCTGGTAGCTGTAGTTCAGGTCACAGGCGCCGGTCACGCCGCTCACATTTCCGGTGGCGCTGTACTGCCACATGCTGTATGTGCCGGTGTAGCCGGGCTGCGAGCGGTAGTCGGCCAGCCAAAGGGGATACTCGGCCAGTTCGGCGGCGTTGAGATAACTCAGGATGAAGTTGGTGTAGCTGTACCAGCCGGCGTACCAGCCGCGCTGGTACAAAATATCCATGGCATACCGCACAAGGTTTGTCAGCTGGGCACGCCCGACCGAGGTCAGGCTGCTGTCTTCCACATCCACAAAGACGGGATATTCCAGCTGCAGACCCTCCAGCACATTCAAAAACAGGCTCAACTCATCGGCAACGGCGCTCTGGCTGCGTGCATAGGTGTAGTAATAGGCGCCCACACGCAGACCGGCCGCGTGGGCGCCGTTGACATTTTGCAAAAAGTAAGGATCCACATACAGCCCGCCGTTGTTGCTGGAACCCAGCCGAATGATCGCAAACTGCTGGCCGCCGGCGGCCACCTGCGGCCAGTTGATGCTGCCCTGGTAGCGGGATACGTCGATCCCATTCTGAAACAATGCCATAACGAATCCCCCTCTTCCTGCCGTATCCTATGCAGAAAGAGGGGGAGGGGTGCGCCGCTGACGGGTCAGATGACCAGCCCGCCGTTCTGGCCGATCACCTGGCCGGTGATATATCCGGCCTCCGGCGCGGCGAGAAATACGAGGGTTCGGGCAATCTCCTCGGGCGAACCCAGCCGTCCCACCGGGGTCTCGTCGGCCAGGTCGGCTTTGTCCTGCGCCGAGAAAGCGGCCATCATATCGGTGTCGATCACACCGGGGGCGATGCAGTTGACCGTGATGCCCGAGGGGCCTTCTTCCTTGGCCAGGGCGCGGCACAGCCCGATTACGCCGGCCTTGGCGGCGGAGTAGTGGACTTCGCAGCTGCCGCCGACCTGGCCCCACATGCTGCTGACACAGAGGATGCGCCCGTACTTTTGGCGGATCATGCCGGGCAGGACTGCGCGGCATGCATAGAAAACGCTGTCCAGGTCATTGGCCATCATCGTCCGCCAGTCCTCGTCGCTCAGATCGGTGAAGAGTTTCTGCTGGGCGATGCCGGCGTTGCAGACCAGCACTTCCAGCCGGCCGAAGGCGTCCTCGGCCGCCGCCACGGCCTGCCGGGCGGCGACGGGGTCGGCGGCGTCCGCCTGCAGGGCCAGAAACCGCCGGCCCGGGTACAGGGTCTCCGCCTGCCGCAGAACGGCTTCGGCGGCTTCGCCATGGCGGTGCCAGGTGAAAGCAACCTCGTACCCGGCCGCCGCAAACGCCAGCACGGCGGCGGCACCGATGCCGCGGCTGCCGCCGACGATCAGGGCGTGGTGGGGACGGGGCGGTGTGGGAAAATTCATTGGGGAACTCCTTCCTGATCGCCCGGACCGGTGGCCCGGGTCTGTTTGGCGGCCAGCCGTTTGGCGCGGAGGCGGGCAAAAAAGTCCTGCAGCAGCGCCTGGGACTCTTCAGCCAGCAGGCCGCTTTCCAGTTTGGGGTGATGGTTGAAGGGCAGGGCGAACAGATCGGTCAGGGAACCGCAGCAGCCTGCCTTGGGGTCGGGGGCGCCGTAGACGACCCGCCGGATGCGGCTGTTGATGATGGCGCCGCTGCACATGGGGCAGGGTTCCAGCGTGACAAAGAGTTCGCATTGCCACAGCCGCCACCCGCCCAGCGCCCGGCAAGCGGCGTCGATGGCCAGCAATTCGGCATGGTAGACGGCGTTCTTGCCGGTCTCGCGCAGATTGTGCGCCCGGGCAACGATCTCGCCGTCCCGGGCCACCACGGCGCCGACGGGGACTTCGCCGGCTTCGGCGGCGATCCGGGCTTCGGCCAGCGCAGCGCGCATCAGTTCTTCATCGGTCATGGCGTTCCCTCACAGAATCTGGCTCTGCTGTACGCAGAAGGCGGCCAGCAGCAGGACGGCGACGGTGTACAGCGGGCTGGAAAACACGTCCCAGGCATCCACGCCGGGGCGCAGCCCGTCCGAAAAATGGAACCCCTGCCGCACGGCGTGCCAGAGCATCCACAGGGCGAACAGCGGGAAGAACAGCAGAACGAAGAGTTCGACGCCGAGAGCGACCTCCCGGGAGGCATACAGCTGCAGATAGGCGACGCTGAAAGCGATGGTGTTGTTGATCAGGTGGAGCAGCATCCCCGGCAGGATGCTGCCGGTGCGCTCGGTCAGCCAGCCGAGGAAAACCCCGCAGACAAAGGCGGTGATCCCCTGGGCCAGGTCCAGATGCAGCAGGGCAAACAGCAGGGCAGGGCCAAAGATGGCAGCAGCGCTGCCGCAGGGGCGCAAAAGGCCCTGCAGCGCCCCGCGGAAAAAGATTTCCTCCAGCAGGGCCGGCACCAGGCAAAGGTTCAGGAAACTGACCAGCAGGGCACTGCCCCCCGCCGGCAGGGCGATGCTGCCGCCGGCGGTGCCGATCAGCCGAGCCAGCAGGCTGCCGAACAGGTTGGCTGCGTTGGCGACGCCCAGAAACAGGGACAGGCAGAACAGCGGGCTCCATGGCATGGGCCACAGCAGCCGCAGGTCGTCAGCCCGCAGGCGGGTCAGGCGCAGAAGCAGGAAAATCGGGATCAGGATGGCGGCGGTGGAGGACAGGGTGGTCAGAAGCCCCACCTCCGTCTGGGAAAAACCGACCGGGGCGGTCAGGGTGGCTCCTTCCACCCGCAGACCCATAAAAAAGGAGACGATGGTCTCGGTCAGGGCCAGCGCGGCCAGATAGCAGACGGCCGATAGCGCACACCAGGAAGCGGCGCCCTTGACGCCGCGGATTTTTGTGATCTTTTGCAAAGTGAACTTCCTCGTTTCTTCCTATTTCCATGCGAGGGCCGGGGGGCCGGCCACAATAAAAGTGTACCACAAGCGGCCGGGCGGCACAAGGACCGGGCCGGGTTTACAATTCTTTGGAAAACAGGCGGATCCGCCGCCCGAATTCGCGGGCCGCAGGGGACAGACTGTTGCGGTCCAGGCAAGCAAGACCGATGCTGCGGCCGGACGGCGGCTCCAGCGCCAGCACCTGGACCGAGCTGGCCGCCCCCTGCCGGGTGAGCAGCAGCTGGGGCATGATGGCGACCCCCTGCCCGCAGGCCACCATCTCGACCATCGACTCGTCGTCGATCACATAGCAGGAAATATGTACGTTCAGATCGTTGTGTTTGAGATAGTTCTGGATGTCGGCGTCGGTGTCGGAGCGCTGGCTGACAAAGGGGCGGCCGCGCAGCTCCTCGGCCATCACGCGGCCGGGGCGCCGGGTGGGGAAGTTCAGTGGCGCGATGCAGACCAGCGGGTCGGTGTACAGGGGGGTGAAATCCAGGTCCTGTGCGCAGGAATCGGACAAAAAGCCCAGCTCCACCGTGCCGCTTTTCAGCCAGGAGGCAATGTCTGCGTAGCTGCCCTGGTAGATCTGTACGTCGATGCCGGGGTAATCCGCCGTGAAAGCCGGCACCAGCTGGGGCAGCCAGACCACACAGGCGCTGTTGAAGACGCCCAGGCGCAGGACGCCCTTGTGCAGGCCGTTGATCTGGGCGATGGACTGGTCCAGCGATTCGTTGCTGGCCAGCACCCGGCGTATGGCGGGCAGCAGGCTTTCGGCGGCCGCCGTCATGGTCACGCCGGCCTTGGTGCGGGTGAACAGCGGAAACCCGCATTCATTTTCCATGCCGGCCACCGCATGGCTGATGGCGGACGGCGTCAGATGAAGCCGGTCGGCGGCGCGGGCAAAACTGCCCTCCTGGGCGATGGTGGAAAAAATCTGGCAGCCCAGCAATGTCATGATGAAAACACCCCTTATGCAGTGTGCAGGGGTCCGGATCGGCGCCCGGACCCCGTCAGAATCAGGAAAAATATGACATGAGAAAGATTCATCTACCGTGTGAAAAAAATGAATTTTACTTATCACAGATACTGTACTATGATAATACAAGAAAGTCAAGAGTGCCGCACACACTCCTGGCTGTAAGAGGCACCTGCACAGTGCGTCTTACTGTTTTCATTTTCCTTCCTCTTCGGCTCCATCGGCCTGCACAACCGATGGGGCTCTTTTGTTTATCCGGCCAGAAATGGAGGCGGTCGTTTTGGATATTGTACAGTATTGGCAGGCGGTCCTCGCCCAGCAGCCGCAGCAGATGCGGCGATTCTTTGACCCGGAGGCGGCCATCAACTGGCATAATACCGGCGAACAATTCACGGCGGAGGAGTTCATCCGGGCAAACTGTGCCTATCCCGGCCGGTGGAACGGCCGGCTGGAACGGGTGGAAACATTGCCGGACCGGATCATCACGGCGGTGCAGGTGTTTTCCCGGGACGGGCGGATCTCCTGCCATGTGACTTCGTTCATGCAGCTTCGGCAAGACCGCATCCTCACCCTGGACGAATACTGGGGCGACGACGGCGAAGCGCCCCGGTGGCGGCAGCAGATGCAGCTGGGGCGGGCGCTCGGCCGGCCGCAGGGGCAGACGCTGCTGCCCTAGGGGGAAATGGAAAGAGTTCTTGTGGCCTGACTGCTAAAAAGCAGCGGCTGCTGTGTTGCGGGCCTTGGAGTGTATACGGTCTGCCTGCGGGCCCGGGCTTTGTATCCGCTGTGTTCCGGCGGCTTTTTCTGTGCTTCCGATTTATCAGATACACCCTGGCCCCCTCTTTTCAAAAGGTTGGAAAACGATTATAATAAAGAGCGAAAAGTCTGTACCCAGGAAAGGAAGGACCCAGTATGCCCGGGGATCTGCACACCCATACCACATTTTCGGACGGTTCCACACCGGCGGCCAAGCTGCCGTTCCTGGCCCGCTGCGCCGGCATGACCCATCTTGCCGTCTCGGACCATGATTCGATCCGGAGCGTGCGGTATGCCTATGCCAACCCCGTGCAGGAAGGCGTCCATCTGATTCCGGCCACCGAACTGACGGCCTACGACTACGACCGCGGGCATCGGGTCCACATCCTCTGCTACTGGCCGGACGACTGTGCGGCCCTGGCCGAGTTTGCCGCCCTGATGTCGGAGCGGCGGTACAACGCCGTGCTGCAGAGCTGCCGGGAGCTGGAGCAGATCTGCCCGCAGTTCAAAACCGAAGAGGCGCTGGAATACGCGAAGGACAGCGGTACCCTGTACAAGGCCCATGTGATGCGGGTACTGTGGCAGTACGGTCTTTCCGACGGGATGTACAACAGCGTCTATCGCTCACTGTTCGGGCTGCGGCCGGTGCGGGGCAAGATCCTCCATACCCCCAAGTACGAGACGGTGGACACGGTGCTGGACCTTATCAAAGCCTGCCGCGGGGTGGCGGTGCTGGCGCACCCCAGCGTCTACAAGAGTATGCCGCTGGCGCGGGAACTGATCGCAGCCGGCCGGCTGGACGGCGTGGAGATCGACCACCCCCGCAACACCCCCGAAGACCGGGAGGAGCTGACCCGCCTTGCCAGGGAAAACGATCTGATCGTCACCGGCGGCACCGACTTCCACGGAATGAATGCAAACAACCCTCGCCCGGTGGGGGCTTTCTGTACCGAAGACGCCCAGATTGCCCGCATTGAGGCCGTGGCGCGCTTGCGAAAAAGCAAACCCAACCCATGAAAACAAAAGGAGAGAATCGCTATGGTATATGAGCGCAGAAATCAGGGCACCTGCTCGGTGCTGACCCGTGTGGACCTCAACGAAGATCATACCATCAAGAGCGTGGCCGTGATGGGCGGCTGCAACGGCAACCTGAAGGGGATCTGCAAGCTGCTGGCCGGCATGAAGGCCGAGGACGCCATCGCCCGTATGAAGGGCACGACCTGCGGCAGCCGCCCCACCAGCTGCCCGGATCAGATCTCCCATGCGCTGGAAGAAGCGCTGGCCAAACTGGGCTGAACCTGCGCGGCAGAAGTAAAGGAGACGACTATGGAGTGCTTCCACTATCCACTGGATACTGAACAGCTGCTGCGCAAAAAGCGGCGGATCCGCAAACAGCTGCAGGCGCAGCTTGCCCATCCGCTGCACAAAAAGATTGCCATTCTGGGCGGCTCCACGACCAACGAGGTGGCCGATCAGCTGGGGCTGTTTCTGCTCAACTATGGCATCGAGGCGGAGTTCTACCAGTCGGAGTACGGGCGGTACTGGCAGGATGCAATGTTCGGCACGCCGGAACTGGACGCCTTTGCGCCGGATGTGATCTATATTCACACCACCTGGCGCAACATCCAGGATTTCCCGACCGTCGGCCAGGAGGCCGCGGCGGTGGAAGAGATGCTGGAAGCGGAGTATGCCCGCTTTGAATCGATGTGGCAGGCGCTGGCACAGCGGTATCACTGCCCGGTGATCCAGAACAACTTCGACCGTCCCAACTATCGCCTGATGGGCAACCGGGACGTGTGGGATACCCATGGCCGAACCAACTTCATCAGCCGGCTGAACCAGAAGTTCTATGCCTATGCGGCGTCGCACGAGGATTTTTACATCAACGACATCGACTACCTGGCGGCTGACTACGGGCTGACAGCCTGGGGCGACGCCTTCTACTGGCACATGTACAAGTATGCCATGTGCCTGGACGCCATCCCTTCGCTGGCGTCCAGCCTTGCCAACATCATCAAATCCCTTTATGGGCGCAACAAAAAGGCCCTGGTCCTGGATCTGGACAATACGCTGTGGGGCGGCGTCGTCGGGGATGACGGCGTGGATGGCATCGCCATCGGTCCCGAAGTGCCCGAAGGGCAGGTCTATGCCGAATTCCAGAGCTACTGCAAGGCGCTGAAGTCCATCGGCGTCGTACTGGCCGTCGATTCCAAAAACGATGAGGCCAATGCCCTGGCCGGGCTCAATCATCCGGACGGCGTGCTGCGGCCGGACGACTTTGTCTGCATCAAGGCAAACTGGGAGCCCAAGGACCGCAACCTGCTGGCCATTGCCGAGGAACTGAACCTGGGGGCGGACAGCTTTGTCTTTGCCGACGACAACCCCGCCGAGCGCAGCATCGTGGCGGCGCAGGTCCCCGGCGTGGAGACCCCGGTGCTGGACGGGGCGGAAAACTACATCAAAATGCTGGACCATGGCGGCTATTTCGAGGTGACCGCCCTGTCCGGCGAGGACCTGAAAAAGACCGAACTGTACCACGCCAACGCCCAGCGTCGGCGCGCCCAGGCGGCCTTCTCGGACTACGGTGCCTATCTGGACAGCCTGGAGATGAAAGCGACCATCCGGCGGTTCGAGCCGCTGTATATGCAGCGCATTGCACAGCTGACAAACAAGTCCAACCAATTCAACCTGACCACCCTGCGCTGCTCGGAGGATGACATCCGTGCGATGGCGGAGGATGCCGGCTGCCTGTGCCTGTACGGCAAACTGGTGGACAAGTTCGGCGACAACGGCGTGGTGACGGTGGTGGCCGGCCGGCAGCAGGGGGATGTGCTTCACCTGCAGCTGTGGCTGATGAGCTGCCGCGTGCTCAAGCGGGGAATGGAGGATGCCATGATGGACGCCGTCGTGGCAGACGCCGCCGCCCGCGGAATCAAGACCATCCGGGGGTATTATTATCCCACGGCCAAAAATGGCATGGTTCGGGATTTCTATGCCGAGATGGGCTATACGCAGCTGGAAACAGACGAGAACGGCGGCACCGTTTGGGAGCTGGAGGTGGAGACTTATCGGCCGCGACAGCCGCATATCACCGTCGAGCGATAAGGAGGAGCGCCGATGCGCGAGCGTGACAAGCGCCCCAACAGCAAACAGGCAGGCATACCGGGCAAGGTATGCCTTGCTTTGCTGTTTGCGGCGCTTACGGCGGGGCTGTGTCTGCTGCTGAATTTTCTGCTGGTGGATGACATCCACTCGTACTCCCGCGTGATGCTGGAGGAATACTATGCCGAAAGTGAAACGGTGGATACCGTGTTTGTCGGTTCTTCCCACTGCTACCGCAGCATTGACCCGCGCCTTGTGGATGAGGCGCTGGGAACCCACAGCTTTAACCTGGGAACCTCCCAGCAGCTGCCCGACGGGAGCTATTACCTGATTCGGGAAGCCGGCGAAAACAGCCCGCTGAAAACCGTTTATCTGGAAACCTTTTATACCGGCTATTCCCAGACGGAATCCAAGGCCGTACCGCTGGCCTGCTTCCTGATCACCGACTATCTGCGTCCCACCTCCATGAACCGGTACCAATATCTTTGGGAGATGGGCGGGCCGGCTGCCTTTGCCGACCTGATCTTTCCGGCCCGGCACATGATCGCCACCCCCGACGAATTGCTCGAACTGTGGCGGGCCAAACTCACCGACGGGTATACGCCCGGCAATTATGCCTATGTCACCTACGAAGGGGAGGAAGCTTACCAGGGCCGCGGATTTGTTTACACCTGGGGCACGCCGCCTTACGGCTTCGGCTCAATCGCGGATGTGGACCCGCAGGCGCCGGTCAGCGAATTCGGGGCAGAGTATCTGCAGCGCATTGCCGATTACTGTGCGCAGCAGGGGATCCGGCTGGTGATGTTCACCGCGCCGCTGCCCAGCGCCTACCTGGCCGATACCGAGGGTTACCAGTATTATGTGGACTACATGAAGGCGTTTGCGGCCAAAAACGGCAGCGAATACTGGGACTTTTCCCTCTGGCGGGACACCGGCACCTTCTCGCCCGGCTTTGAGGATTACAGCGACGCCCACCACCTGAACGGGCAGGGGGCGGAGCGGTTCACGCGGGTTTTCTGCCGTGTGGCGGCCGCCCGCGAGGTGGGGGAGGACGTGAACGTCTTCTTCTTTGACCGGGTGGAGGATAAGCTGACCCAGGCGCCGGATGCGACGATCACCTATGCCGCGGAAACGGCCGGCCAATAAAAGAGGGGGAAAAGATGTTTGCAATCACTTCGATCGGGTTCCCCTTGTTTGCGCTGCTGCTGGTGCCGCTCTGGTACCGCACGGCGCCGGCCCGCCGCTGGTGTGTCATGCTGGCGGCCAGCGGGGTGTTCTACCTGTCCATCGATCCGCCGGGGCTGCCGCTGCTGGCAGCCGCAACGGCGGTTGTATGGCTGGCATCCAAACGCTTGAATCCCGAACCGGCAGGCCGGGCAAAGCCGCGCTTCTGGCTGGCTGTCGGCCTGGCAGCCGCCCTGGGGCCGCTGCTTGCGCTGAAGTACAGCGGTGTGGTGTACGCCCCGTTCCGCGGGTTGTGGCAGCCGCTGGGCCTTGCGTATTTCAGCCTGCAGCTCATCAGCTATCTGGTGGATGTATACCGCGGGCAGATCGGTCCCGAGCCCCGCTACAGCCGGCTGCTGTGCTATGCGGCCTGTTTCCTGTCCATCACACAGGGGCCCTTCAGCCGCTATGACCAGCTGATGCCCCAACTGGCTGCCCCGACTGCATTCGTGCCGGCCCGCTTTTACAGCGGGGTACAGCGGATGGCATGGGGCTACTTCAAAAAGCTGGCGGTAGCGGACCGCGCATCGGTGGTGGTGGCGGCGGTTTTTGCCGCACCGGCTGACTTTGACCGCAGCCAGCTTCTTTTTGTGATGGCGCTGTACGTCCTTCAGCTGTATGCGGATTTCTCCGGCTATACGGACATTGTCCTGGGAACGGGGGAGATGCTGGGCCTGCAACTGCCGGAAAACTTCCGCCAGCCTTTCTTTGCCGTCAGCATCAAGGACTTCTGGCAGAGGTGGCATATCTCGCTCTCAGCCTGGCTGCGCGATTATGTCTACATACCGCTGGGGGGCAACCGACGCGGACGGATGCGAAAGTATGGCAACCTGCTGGCCACCTTCCTGGTCAGCGGGGCCTGGCACGCGGGGATGCTGACTTATTTGGTCTGGGGGGCGCTGCATGGCGTTTTTCAGATCGTCGGTGACGCAACGGCCGGCCTGCGCGGCTCGGTCGTGCGGAGATTCGGGTGGGAGCGCAGCCGGCTTCGCCGGGCGTTTCGGTGCCTGTTTGTCTTCTTCCTGGTCAGCGTCGCCTTCGTGTTTTTCCGCGCTCCGGACCTGGCCGCCGCCTGCCGGTTCCTGCAGGGAATTTTGTGCAGCCCGGGGCATGCCGTCTTCTCGGAATACTGGAGGATCGGCCTGATCAGCCGCCTGGACCTGCTTCTGCTGTTGACCGGGGTTGCGATCGTTCTGGCGGTGGAGCTGCTTCACGCCAAAGGCGTCAGTTTGCGCCGCTGGGTGGCGGCCCGGCCGCGTCCGGTGCGCTGGATGCTGTACGAGGGGGCTATCTTCATGTTCCTGCTGATGGGGCAATTCCTGTCCGGCGGCAGCTTTTTGTATGCAAGATTTTAGGGGAAAGAAAACTTTTTTCGAGAATGACGGTGCATCGAAAAAGAATTTTTGCAAAAAGACTTGCATTTTTCCGTTCGGCTTGCTATAATATACAAGCACTCGCAAGTGAGCCAACAACAAGCGAGCTGAACTGAATAAGGGAGCTTTCCCGAGTGGCCAATGGGGACAGACTGTAAATCTGCTGCGTAATGCTTCGGTGGTTCGAATCCACCAGCTCCCACCAAAATGACTGGTCGATTTTACTGTCGGCCAGTTTTTTGTTGCTATATCGCCGGAAATTGGCGTTATTGTGCCTGCTTTTTGCAGGCTTTTTTTATTACTGTCACCCCGGATTTAGGGTGGTTTTGGCTGCGGATTTGCATTTGGAAGATCGCCAGGCACCCTAAATCAGAGAATGCGATGGTATCTTTTCGGTTTTTGAGCCAAAAATCCCAGCAGAAGTATAGAAAATTTTCCCGCCGAATTTTGTTGGTTCTGCCGAAATCTGATGTACATAAGAAAACGATTCGCTCTAACGTCTGTCTTTATTAATGTCCGGTATCTGGTATCCGCTGGGTACCGGGCTTTTTTGTTTGATCCGCTTGCTACCCGGCTGGGAAACCCAAGCCTTGTAGATAAATTGAACTCTATTCCACACAAAGAAAGTGAGGCTCTACATGATCATTGCCATCGACCACGGCTACTACGCCATCAAAACCCGAAATTGCTCCTTCCCGTCCGGCATCACGCCCTTCGGCGACCGCGAACCGTACACCCGCCAGAACGTGCTCACGTTCGGCGGGTGCTTTTTTGTTTGCGGCAGCGGGCGGCAGCCGATCCAGCGCGACAAAACCGTCAACGACAACTACTACCTGCTGACGCTGGCGGCCATCGCGCAGGAGCTGCAGGCCCGCAGTGCGCCCCGTGAGGGCAGCGTCACCATCGCGGCGGGGCTGCCCCTGACCAGCTATGGCCGGGAAAAGCCCGCGTTCCGCAAATACCTGCTCCGCAACGCGGGCCAGCCGAGCGAGTTTGGCTACGAGGGCAAAAAGTACCGCATCACCATTGAAGATGTGCTGCTCTTCCCCCAGGGATTCACCGCGCTCATGACCCAGCCTGACCTGCTGGCGGACGAACCCTCCCTGCTGCTGCTCGACATCGGCGGGTGGACGGTGGACCTCATGCGCATCGACAATGGGCGGCCCAACATTAACACCTGCCACAGCCTGGAATTCGGCATGATCCGCTGCATCGACGAGGTGCGGGAACGGGTGCGGCAGAACACAGGCCTGTCCCTGACCGATGCCCAGATCGAGCAGGTACTGGCGGGCCGGCCGTGCAGTTTGGAGGAAACGGTGCGCGGCCTCATCCGCGAGCAGGGTCGGGTTTACACCGAGCGGCTTCTCTCCGCTGTGCTGGAGGCAGGTTTTGACTACCACGCGCTCCCCGTCGTCATGATGGGCGGCGGCGCGTCGGTCGTGAGCCGCCACATTCGCCCCAGTGACGGCCTGTGCCGCACGGTTACGCTGCTGGACGACCGTGTCAACGCCCAGGGCTATGAGCGCGCTGTGGCCGCGCTTTGTGGCGATGACGCGCAAGGGTGAAACGGCCGCAATTCGTCTTCCGGCCCAACCTGCGCGACCCGGCCCAGCGCCGCGCCTGGCAACTATTGCAAGCGCAGCCTGCGGGTGAGCGCAGCGCCTATCTGGCCTCCTGCATCCTCAAATCCGATGATCGAGCCGCTGTGCAAAAAGAACTGCGCAAGGTGCTGAAAGAGGAACTTGGCAAAATCCAAGTCACAGCACCAGCCGCAGACCCAAAACAGAAAATGGCGGTGCCCAAGTCAACACTGGATTTCTTTACCGCACTGCAAGAGGACGTACTTGAATAACCCCCCGCATTGCAGCGGAAACACAAAATACAGCCAAAGAACTGCGATTCGCCTTTGGCTGGCCCAAAGGAGATGAATGGAAATGGCTGTATTTCGAGTGGAACGAACCAGCGACTACACCGTCATGAGCAATTATCACCTGCGGGACAAACGCCTCAGCCTGAAGGCCAAGGGGCTGCTGTCCCAGATGCTCTCGCTGCCGGAAGATTGGGACTATACGCTGGCGGGGCTTTGCTACATCAACCGGGAGAGCAAAGACGCCATCCGCACCGCCATCCATGAGTTGGAGCAGGCCGGGTACATACACCGCCGCCAGACCACCGACAGCGGCGGCAAGTTTGCAGGCAATGTATACACGATCTACGAGCGCCCGCAGGGGCCGCCGTTGTGGGAACCGCCATCGGAGAAACCGTCGTCGGGAAATCCGACAACGGGAAAACCGATGCCGGAAAAGCCAACGCAAAGAAATATAGAAAAACAAAATACGGACCAACAAAATACCGATTCGATTCCTTTCCGTGGGTCGGCGGCCGAACCGCCGGAACCGAAGCGAACCGAACCGAGCCCCGCAGAGCGGATGGAAGAATACCGCGCCCTGATCCGCGCCAACATCCAGTACCCGCTGCTGGCCGCACAGAACCCGGATGACACCGACCTGCTGGATGAGATCGTCGAGCTCATGACCGAGACCGTCTGTGCCCGGCGCAAGACTACCCGCGTTTGCGGCTCCGACTTCCCGGCCGAGGTGGTCAGGTCGCGGCTGCTCAAGCTGGACGCCGAGCACATCCGCTTTGTGCTCAAGTGCCTGCACGAGAACACGTCGAAAATAAAAAACATCAAGCAATACCTGTTGGCGACGCTGTACAACGCGCCGGTGACCATCAACAGCTACTACGGCGCACTGGTCAAACATGACCTGGCGGAACCGACCGGCAGTGCAACCACGAAGGGGGTGGTGCCTATGCTTGCCGAATGATGGGCGCGAAAGGAACCGTCCGATGTACATTTCGTCCTTGTTGGTATTGCTTCTGTTTGCATCTTTGTTGCCAAAAATCTTTGTCAGGCTTTGGTATAGCTATCTGCCATCCATTGGAGTATGCTTGCCTTGCAAGCAAAAACAACACAGGCATGAAGAAAGGAGAAACCATGGAAACCAAGGGCCTGACCTGCAAGATCCCACTCGACTTGCACAATCGCATCACCGAGGAGATTCGGCAGAGCGAAAGCACGATGAGCAAATTCATCGAACAGATCATCTTGGAACACTACACGAAGGGAGCAACCACCATGGGCAAAACACGGACATTGGCCTTCCAGGTCAGCGAGGAACTCATCCAGCAGATCAAGGACTACCTGACGCGCTACGAACAGGTCTATCACTGTAGGCTCAGCCAGAAGGAATTTGTCATCCGCTTGATTGAGCAGGCTCTCGCGGAAGCGGATGAGGAATTCGAGGCAGCCCAGGCCATCGAGGACGAAGCCGAGGCCATGCCGGATACGGAACCGGACGCGGGAACGGATACCGCGCCGGATGCCGAAGGCAGCGAACACCCTGCCGAGAACGCCGAGTTCCTGTAAGACAAGACCATCGCCCGCTGTGAAAACAGCGGGCAATTTTTCGTTTAAGGGGGAATGCAACACCATCCAATTTATCGATATGTTCGCCGGCATCGGTGGCTTCCGCGAGGGGCTGAGCCGGGCTGGTGGTTTCACCTGCGTGGGACACTGCGAATGCGACAAATACGCCGAGCACAGCTACCGCGCCCTGTTTGACTGCAAAGGAGAGTGGTACACAGAAGATGCCAGAAACGCCGCCCCCGACACCATGCCCGGCTTCGACCTGCTCTGCGGCGGATTTCCTTGCCAGAGCTTCAGCCGTGCTGGAAAACGCCGGGGCTTCGGAGACCCCCGCGGCACCCTCTTCTTTGAGCTTGCCCGCCTGGCTGAAGCCCGGCACCCTCGCTATCTGCTCTTTGAGAACGTACCCGGCCTGCTGTCTCATGACGGCGGACGGACGTTTGCGGCGATCCTCGATGCGCTGGACCGATTGGGGTATGGCGTGGAATGGCAGGTGCTTAACAGCAAAGATTTCGGCGTCCCCCAGTCAAGACGCCGGGTATACATTGTCGGATTTCTTGACCGAAGATGTGCCGGAAAAATACTACCTTTCACCACAGCAACAGCAGCGCCTGCTGCCAGACGGCTGGGGGAAGGATTCCCCGTAAAGGAAGCCACCCGCAAAGGCTACAAGTTGGCCTATCCTGGGGACAGCATCAGCCTGGCCTATGCCACTACCAACCGCCGCCGCGGCCGGGTGGGGCACGGCATTGCCCACACGCTGACCACCTCGCCCAATCAGGGCGTGCTCTGTTTTGTGGATATGAACGAGCAGCCCGACTGCACGGCCATCGCCCGCTGCCTGACCGCCAAGCAGAACGGCGGCATCCACAACCACAGGCGGGAAGCCTCCGGCGTGTTGTGCGGCACCCGCATCCGCCGCCTGACGCCACGGGAGTGCCTGCGGCTGCAGGGCTGGCGGGATGACCACATAGACCAAATTCTGGCTGTCACCAGCGAGGCGCAGGCCTACAGACAGGCCGGCAACGGCGTGACGGTCACTGTGGTGGAAGCCATCGGCCACAGGCTGGCGGCGGTGGATGCCGAACTGAACGGAGGTACGGCCCCTGCCCCTTGATTTCCGCGACCAGAAGTTTGGCTGCGAGATCGAGATGACGGGCATCACCCGGCAGCAGGCCGCCGAGGCGGTGGGCCGGCTCTTCAGCACGACGGCGCGTCGCACCGGCGAATCCCGCCTGTATGACCCTTGGAAGGTCGAGGACGCGGACGGCAAGCCGTGGCGGTTCGTCTATGACGGCAGTATCCAGGCCACCCGGCGCGTTGGCCGGAGACAGCAACCGGCCAACGAATCGTCCTACAAAGTGGAGCTGAATTCACCCGTACTCGAATATGCCGAGATGGGCAAGCTGCAGGAGGTCGTGCGGGCGCTGCGCCACGCCGGGGCGGTCGTGAACCCCAGTTGCGGGCTGCACGTCCACATTGATGCCAGTAAGCACACGCCGCGCAGCCTGCGGAATCTGCTGTCGATTATGTACTCCAAAGAAGACCTGATCCTGAAGGCGGTGGGAACCCAGCAACGACGGGTGGAACAGTATTGCCATTTGTCGCGGGAAAACGTGATGAAGGTGATCCGCAATATGCCGCCCAGCCTGACAATGGAGCAGTTGCGCCGTGCCTGGTACGAGGGGCGTGACGGTGCACACGACCATTACAACTGGTCACGCTATTACGCCCTCAACCTTCATTCCGTATTTTACCACGGGACGGTGGAATGGCGCTGCTTTGAAAGCACGCTGCATGCCGGGGAAGTCCGCGCCGACATCACCCTGGCGCTGGCGATGTCCGCCCAGGCCATCAACCTGGAAAAGACAGTGGCCCGCAAGACGCCGGTGGGAGACAACCCGGCGTTTGCGTTCCGAACCTTTTTGCTTCGGCTGGGGCTCATCGGCCCCGAATACAAGAACGTGCGGATGCACCTGCTCAAGCGCCTGCCCGGTGACCCGGCCTGGCTGCGCGACCGCAACCAGTACGAAAGCTACCAGCGCCGCCATACCCGCGGCGGCGACGCTCGCTGAAGGAGGCGATGCCTTTGAAAGAACTGTATTTTGCCTATGGGTCCAACCTGAACGTCGGCCAGATGGCTGTCCGCTGCCCGATGGCGCAGCTCGTGTGCCGGGCCGTGTTGGAAGGGTATGAACTGGCCTTCCGCTGCGGTGTGTTGACCATCCTGTCCAAAGCGGGCGGACGGATAGATGGTATCCTCTGGAAAGTCAACGAGCGCGATGAGCGGGCGCTTGACCGCTACGAGGGGTACCCGCACCTGTACACCAAAGAATCCCTGACCGTACAGACCGACACGGGGTCGCAGACAGCCGTTGCGTATGTTATGACCGCGCCCTACTGTGAGAAAGCCCAGCCGCCCAGCCCCGCCTACCTGCAAACGGTTTTGACGGGGTATCGGCTGGCCGGTTTTGACCCGGACGCCGTACTGCAAGCAGCGGCTAAAGCCAGAGACGTACAGGAACAATCGCGCAAGCGGTGCCACCCTGGCACAGAAAGATAAAGCATATTTCCTGACCCGCGCCCGCGGCATGGTTGTTTGCGCATCCATGCCGCGGGCTTTTTCATTTCCAATCATAAGGAGAAAAGCCTATGAATTGCAAAATCAAACGAAAAAGCTGGCGCAGGTTGGCCGCCTCGCTGCTGGCGGGGCTGTGCCTGCTGACCGGCAGCGGCGCGGCATTGGCCGCGCAGGCGGCGGGGGCGGCCGCTACACCGGAGACAGCCCAGGCGGCCCCCGACAGCGAGGCGGTGGTTACGCCGGAAACGGCCACACCCGAACAAGTAACCGAAGCCACCCCCGAAACCGCTGCCTCCACCGCCCGGTTCAGCTTCACGGTGCTGGACTCGGACTACCAAGCCCCGGCCAGCGGAAACATCGACGAATCGCTGTTCAGCATCGAGGCGGATGAAGCCCGGATGCCCATCGGCGAGGCGGTATCGGTTCTGCTGCAGGTCGTCGACCCCGCCCCGGACAGCACCGTCACCGTGACCCTCTCGGACGGCGCTGTCTTTACCGATTCCGAGATGGCGGCCGATGACGGCAGCAGCTATACCCGCACCTTTGCGAGCGGCGAACAGGCGTCCGCCTGGATGCTGTATGTGCGGGCGGACGGCGACTTCACTGCTGAGGCAACCTATGCCGGTTTGGATGGTGAATCCCTCACCCGCACGATCTCGGTCACGCGGTATCACAAAATCTCGCTGTTCTCCGCCTTCTCGGCACGGGCAGGCGAACACCAGTACCACATCACCGACGTGACCAACGTGGGCGGCGAATGGCTCATCACGTTTGAGGGGGAGGATCAGAGCTACTGCCTCGACGAAGGCATGAACGGCAAGCCCTCGGCCAGCGTCTACTGGACGTATTACGGCACCACCGACCTGCTGGACCAGGCCCTGGCCGCCGGGTGCAGCAGCAAGCTCGACATCCAGCGCTACGTCTGGGCGCACCGCCAGGAGGCCAGCAACAGCGGCAGCGCCTATGTCTACCAGGCCAGCGAGGCCGGGTGGCAGAACGTCATGACCCGCTACCCGCCCGTAGATCAGCCCACCGAACCGGATCAGCCCGAGGAAACGCCCCCGCCCACCTACGACGCCAACTGGAGCGTCAACGTGAGTGAGAGCGCCAGCGCGGAGTTTGCCGTGTCCATGACCGTAGCGGTGGACAAGACCGCCGCGATCACCGGCGAGCGGCTGGACGATGTTGAAATTACAGTGACTCCACAGCCAGCCAGCGGGAATTTGGACGGCGGCAACTGGTCGGTCAGCCCGGATCACGAGATCATCCGCACGGTCAACGGCGACGGCAGCGTGACCTTCAGCTACAAAGGCAGCGTGACCAAAAGCGCGAGCCGGTCGGACAGCGGCAGCGTGAACGGCGCGACCTCGCAGGAGGAAGCCGACGCCGCAGCCGAGAGCGAGCGCGCCCAGGCCGAGAGCGCCCTGCGCGCCGAAGCCCGGGCTGACGCCCAAAACCAGGCCAACGCGGCTGCCGCCGAGGCCGCCAAGCAGGCGCGGGAATTTCTGGTCAAGGAGACCGGCGTGCCGCAGGGCTTCTCAGCCACCGGCAGCAGCGAACAGACCGTGACCGTGCAGCCCAATGGCAGCGTAACCGCCGCGATTCAAAACCAGCCCTGGTGTGCCACCGTGCGCTGGGAGAAACTCGACGCCCTGACCGGCGGCCGTCTGACCGAGGACAGCAAATTTGTGCTCTACGAATGGTCACAGACTACGGGCGACTATGCGGTCAGCCCCAATTATCGCGTCGTGCGGCTGGCTGACGGCACTTACTCGGTGACGGTTACGAATGCCAGTTACACCGGCTGGCAGGAGGGCTGCGTCTACTATACCCAGGACAACCTCGGCAAGTTCAAGATCGAGGAAGCGGCGTCGGCCTACGGCTACACGGCCGCTACCCAGGATGGGGCCGGGCCGTGGCGCGTCGAATTTGTCATTGACGAGGCCAACAAGGTTGTGGAGTACCTGGGCGAGAATGCCGACCGCAACCGTCCCTGGGGCAACCGGGTGGTCATCCACAAGACCGATAGCGAGACCGGGCAAGCCATCGCGGCGGAGGCCCAGTTTACGCTGTACGAATGGAACGCAGCCCGCGGCGTGTACGAGGTCAGCACCAACTATGCAATCGAGCGGGCCGGGGACGGCAGTTACACCGTCGCCTGCCTGCACTCGGATTTGACGCTGGCCGAAGCCGGGCAGCTTTACTTTGAGGACACGCTCTGTGATACCCACGCCGACACCGCCAACCACGACGGGACGACCAGCAAGCACGAGGTCTTTTATGGCGATATTGATTTGAAACAATATCCGAACGACCGTGCGTTTACCAACGACGGCCAATTCCTCATTGTCGAGACCCAGGCCCCGGGTGGCTATTTTGGTGACTGGACGGACGTCGCACAGCTTGGGGGCAGCGACCTTGGCAAGCGGGCGTATTACCTGCGCCTGACCGGCGACGGCAGCACGATCACGCTGGACAACGCCGCCTACAACGCCGACATTCTGACCGAAAACCAGGGCGGCGTTTTGGTGGAAACGCCGGACGGAACCGTGACGGTACAGATTTACGGCGAACCGAAGAATGCCACCCGTACCTATGAGACCGACAGCACCGGGCTGGCGAACAATGAGGATGCGTACACCAGCACCCCAGTCAATGGCAAATTTGTCAATGATCGCGTAATTGGCGAGATCATCCTCGCCAAAGCCGACCTGGACCAGTTGAAGGAGTCGGTGCCCCGCGCCCTGACCGATGAGGATGACGATACCAGCGCCGTTCCCGGTGGTGCGCTGCACGGCACCGCCAGCATTGAGGGAGCGGTGTATGACCTGTACGCCGCCGAGGATATTCAGCACCCGGATGGCGTGTCTGGCGTGGTCGATTATTCCAAAATTGTGGACGCCAACGGTACCCCGATCTGGCACACGACAATCCAGACCAATGGTGGATGGGATACGGATTATTTGCCGGTTTGGGCCAAAGACCACCTGGTCGCCAGCGCGGAGATACAGAACGGTGTGCTGGCGTTTGCCAACCTTTACTTGGGCAAATATTATCTGGTCGAGCGCGCCACGGGTATTGTGCTGCCTGTGGATACGGACGGGCATTTCTATCTGACCGGACAATACCCCGTATTGGATAGAACTTTGCAGCCCACCGGCGAATGTAAGTCGTTGGCCACCAACGGCCGCGGCGAGTACAGCGACTATGTGTACAAAAACCAGTACAGCGCAGTGGCCGAAGGCCGTGCGCTGACCGGTGTCAAGACCTACGACGGGTATTACCTCAGCTTTGCCGAAGGGTATCTGTGCGACGAGATCAACCACTACAGTACCTTGGCTTACGGCAACGAGGCACAATACATCACCCGCGGTGACGAGCATTCGAAGGACGCTGTTCTCAAATCCGGCTTCTCCATCCAGAAAGTCGTCAGCACCACCGGCCCGGGAACGCCTGCTCCCAAGCTGGAAGGCGCGGGCTTTACGGTCTACCGTGTGTGGGAGTTGTCCAAAGCCGACCAGTTCACCCGCAACCCGGATGGCACCTACAACGTGCAGAGCATTCTGGACGCTTACCGCAAGGATAGCTATGACAACGATACCCCGAAGTATGATTTCTCCGGGGAGGGCGAAGCAGTCGCCCGGATGTATGAATCTGACCAGGCGTTGGTGGAGAAATACAATGCCAGCCTGACCGAAGCGGGAGACTACGCCAACGGCCAGGGCAACGGCTGGGTGCCCACCGGGGTGGAAAACGAATACATCCTCTCGGAGATTTTCACCAACGAGGAAGGTATACTGCGCGTTACCGGCCTGCCGTATGGGCAGTATCTGGTCGTGGAAACGACCTTGCCCAAAGACCTGTTCCAGGCCGACCCGTTTGTGGTCACGGTGGATTCTGCCGCCCCGCAGAGCGTCCTGTGTCAGCCAGATGGCTCGGTCACAACCGCCAGCAACAGTTACATGACCTACAATGTGCTGAACGAAGAACTCGAAGGGTACCTGCAGCTCATCAAGATCGACGCCGAAACCGGCAAGCCGGTCAAGATCGCTGACACTGCGTTCCAAATCTATCACATCCTGGAGGATGGGACGGAAGAACTCATCGAGATGCCCGACCTGGATTCCGGCAGCGCCACCGCCAAGACCTCCACTTTCTACACAGACGCAGACGGCTACCTCAAGACACCCGAAAAGCTGCCGCTTGGCCGCTATCGTGTGGTCGAGATCGAAGGGCCCGAAGGGTTCTTCAACGACGAACAGTACAATGTCGTGTTCGAGTTGACCAGCGAGCGCGTCTGGGAAGTTGTCGGCAATGCCGCCGACGACATGGACGACTTTATAATCACCGAAGAATACAGCAACCATGAAACCTTGGGCCAGCTCACCATCCGCAAGGTCGGCAACGTCCTGACCGGTTACGAGGACGGCCAGTTCATCTACGAGCAAGCCAACCTGGCCGGGGCCACCTACGAGATCCGCGCCCGCGGCGACATTGCCACCGGCGACCGCCAGGGCACGCTGTGGTATGCAGACGGCGACCTGGTCGCCACCGTGACCACCGGCGAAGAAGGCCAGGTGGATGAAGTCAGATTCAGTCCCACCCGCACACCTGCCACCCACGATTTCTTGACTGTTTCTCACGATGGCACCGCCGGCGAAGTGACGATTACCCTGCCGCTGGGTTCCTACGACATCAGCGAGGTGCAGGCCCCCTACGGTTTTGTGCTGACTGACCAAACCTATACCGTAACCTTTGGTTGGAATGACCAAAGCAATAATATTGTTCTGGCACAGACCATTGTGGATCACGCCCAGAACGGCGATGAGGTTTACAGTTACGACATCATCAACGCCGCCGATGCCAGCGATGAGCAGCTCACCGCCCAGCCCGGCACCATCGTGTTCGAGAACGCCCGTGTGCTGCCTGTGCCCAAAACGCCAGAGAATTTGGTGGACAAAATCGGCGTCGGTATCCGCAAACAGGATGCCGAAACCAGCCAGCCGCTGGCCGGGGCTGTATATGAGCTCTACACGGTGGACGCGATCTACGATGTGAACGGCAGCAAGCTGGCAGACGCCGGCACCCTGCTCGCCACCAGTGCCCCGACCGACGAGAGCGGCTTCACCTGGTTCGATGTGGACGTGCCCATCCGCGGCGAAGCCTATGCAAACGGTGAGCTCGAACCGGCAGACGGCGTCTGGGATGCCCGCTACAACAGCGGCAACTACGAAATCGTAGAAATCGCCAGCCCGGACGGTTACCTGCTCGACCCGACGCCGATTGCGGTCAGCTTTACCTGCCCGGGCCCGCAAACGGCCTGGCAGGTGGTCGCCGGCACCCAGTCCGACCAGCCGCTTGACAAGCTGACCATCCATAAAACCGATGTTGGCGGCAAGGAACTGCCCGGCTCAGAGCTGACCGTTACCACACTGGACGATGAACCGATTGACAGCTGGGTGAGCGAGGATACACCGCACACGCTGCTCATTCTGGAACCCGATGCCGAGGAACAGGAAGGTGCGATCCGCTACTCGGATGCGGACAACGAGTTTGTCTATATCCTGCACGAGGATGCCGCGCCGGATGGTTATCTGGTTGCCACCGACATTCAGTTCAAGCTGGAAAAAGGCGAGGACGGCCGCATCACGGTGTACACCCGCGAAACCGCCGCAGAAAGCTGGCACAAGGTGGACGGCGCATCGGTCACGATGGTGGACGAGGCCAAGCCGCAGCCCACGCCGACGCCCACGCCCACCACAACAACAGTCACGGCAACGGCGACGCCAAAACCTGTTGCCCATGTCCCTCAGACCGGCGACAGCACCCCACTGCTGGCGATGGTGATTGCGACCGCACTGGCGGCGGTAGGTTTTGTCGCGCTGCTGGTGATGCGCTGCCACCGAAACCGGCTGGAAGAGGAAAGTGACCCGCAGCTAGAACCGCGGGACGATATGGAGGAAACCCATGAATAAACCGGAGAAACTGCGCGTTGTCATCGTGGAGCCGGGCCAATATGCTCGCGAAGCCGAGATTGACAACACCTTACAAGCCGAACAAGCGGTGGTCGGTGGCTCGATTGAAGTCATCTACCCCTGGCCGGACAAAAATGTTTGCCTCGTGCTCAACGATGAAGGAAAAGTCATTCCGTTGGAACCAAATCGTGGCTTACTCGAATACAGGGATATTGTGTTCGGCACCTTTTTCGTCTGCGGAGACAACGGTGAGGATTTTTGCAGCCTGAGCGATCTGCAGGTGAAGCGATTCCTTCAGCGCTTCAGCAGGCCGGAGGTGTTTGTTCCCTATTGTGGGCACCTTCTACCCATCCTGTATGATCGGCGTGACCTGCCGAATGTGCCGGAAGCCGTCCGGCAGGAAACGAAGGAACGAAACGGTCTGCCGCAAATTTGCTTCAGCGATATGCCAGGGATACCCGAGGTGGTGTTGATGGAATATGGAGAAAACCGCTGCTTGCCGCTGAGTGCTTCGCCGGAAGGCAAAACAGCCTCTCAGTATGCGGACGAGCTCAACGAGCGGATCGGTGTCACACCGGATCAGCAACGAGCCTTGCAGCGCGGCTTTGCCTGTGGCTGGAAAACTGGGCCAGACGACCGCACCGACAAAAAACATTCGCAGGACATGACGCGGTAAAACGCCGCGGCTTGTTCTATAACCGGGGCGCAGCTAGGCGGCTGCGCCCCTACATTTATTATAAAGGAGAAATTTTATGATCCATTTCTATTCTGCCGAATCGGTGACCGAAGGGCACCCCGATAAGCTCTGCGACCAGATCGCCGACGCAGTGCTGGACGGTTGCCTGACACTTGACCGCAATGCTCGCGTGGCCTGTGAGGTCGCGGCCACCAAAGGGCACATCTTCCTGATGGGCGAGATCACGGCGAGCACCCGACCCGACGAAGCCGAGATCGCCCGCGAGGTACTGCGCCATGTCGGCTACAACCCGAAGGATTACGAGATCCACACATTGATTCATCCCCAAAGCCCCGACATCGAAGCCGCCGTCAATGACCCGCTGGATACTGGGGCCGACCCCGACGCCATCGGCGCGGGCGACCAGTGCGTGGTGGTCGGCTATGCCACCGACGAGACACCCGAAATGCTGCCACTGCCGGTGGTGCTGGCCCACCGGCTGACCAGCCGGTTGACCTGGGCGCGGATCAACGACGAGCAAAAGCGTTTCGGCCCCGACGGCAAGGCAATGGCCATCGTCGAGTACGAGGATGACAAACCTGTGCGAGTGGCGCGCATTGTTGTGTCCTTCCAGCACGCGCCCGGCGTGGAACCTGCCGAACTTGCCGAGATCGTCTGGCAGGACGTGATTCTGTCAGCCCTCAAGGGGATGCCCTACGACGACAGCCTGGAATTGATTCTCAATCCGGGCGGCCGGTTCGTGCTGGGCGGCCCGGATGCCGACACCGGCCTGACCGGCCGCAAGCTGGCCGTGGATGGATACGGCCCGTTTGTGCCCACCGGCGGCGGGGCGTTTTCCGGCAAAGACCCGACCAAGCTCGACCGCAGCGGGGCGTACATGGCGCGGTGCGTGGCCAAAAACATCGTGGCAAGCGGCATCGCGCGGCGGTGCAAGGTCACGCTGACCTATGCCATCGGCATGGCCAAGCCGCTGGCCGTGGAGGTGGATACCTTCGGCACCGGCCTGCTCTGCGAGGATGACTGCCTGGCCGCTGCCGTGCAGACGGCGTTCGACCTGACCCCGGCCGGGATCATTACCGAACTGGACCTGCAGCGGCCCATCTACGCCCGCACGGCGGTGGGCGGCCACTTTGGCCGGGACGACCTACCCTGGGAGAAACTCGACCGCACCGGCCTGCTGATGGCAACCCTAATCTAAAATGCCCGGCGTTACCAAAGAACAGGTCGCCGCCGCGCGGCGGATGACGGCCATCGAGTTTTTGCGCCGGTACCGGGCGAATGACCTTGTCAAAAGCAGCGCCCGCGGCGAGTTTGAGCTGAAAAGCCATGACAGCTTCAAAATCAACGGAGAGTCAAGTCTCTGGCACTGGAAAAGCCGGGGCATCGGCGGTAAATCGGCGCTGGACTACCTCATGCACGTGGAGGGGTGTTCCTTCGTGGAAGCGGTGCGCCTGCTCTGTGATGAGCAGCCGGTATTCACACCGCAGAAACACGCCGATGTGGAACGCAAGCGTCCACCGTTCAAACTGCCGGAAAAGTCCCCGACAACCACGCGGGTAGAAGCCTGAACCGCCCCAGATTGTGCAGACAGCACAAAAAAGCCCCGGGTGCAGGAATAT
>ERZ1643247.863-NODE-863-length-32751-cov-7.598024_pt1 | contig 32751 bp, 35 predicted proteins | sample MGYA00579264_ERZ1643247 | MGnify/ENA primary metagenome ERZ1643247 (study PRJEB29033, sample SAMEA4952262) | chicken gut metagenome | biome: Broiler Chicken; feature: Gastrointestinal Tract; material: Caecum | place: Ireland | collected 2018 | study: Broiler... | reverse complement strand
GAATGAATTTCTTCTCTCATCCAGACTGTAACTGTCGGTTTTGGAATCTCACCAAATCAGCCGCCTATTGGCGGGTCGCGGACTGTACCGCCGGTAGGGAATTGCACCCTGCCCCGAAGAATTGATTCATATGCTAAGTGTAGAGTAGCACAATCGAAACGAGGTGTCAAGGGCAAATCTAATTTCCATTTCCCTATTCCAGACGAGACCTCTGGGCGTTTTTTCCTTCTCCGATGCAGACGGTAGAGCCAGCCGGGATGTCCTGAAAGTTCCCTCCTGCAGGAGGCCGGATCGCTGCCGATCAAGATCTTCTCCCCAGTCTGAATCGGGAAATCCGCCCCTGCAAAGACGCCGCCTACACAGGTCAGTGCAGGCTTTCCCTGGGCCGCCGCCTGCGCCCGTAACCGGGGCTCATCCCTGTATTGCTCCCTATATCCAGGAGCCGGAGATCCTGTGAGCTCTTCCCGCTCCCTCAGCTCCTGTGAAATAGCCGAAATCCCATATCCGATTCCCTTAAGTTTTATCCTGATCCCTTCGTGCTTCCGAAAAGTACCTGGGATTATATCGTGCAGTTCTGGTATCTCGATCTTTCCCTGACGGATTCCATTATGCAGCAGTACTACTCTGTCCTTCCCGAGTTCCGTATTGAAAAACTCCTTCTGGACTCCGCTCATGACGCTTATGCTGTCTATGCGTACTGCAGACGTAAAAACATCACCCCTTTATCGACCTTAATCCTGGTCATACCGGACACTTTACCTATAAGGACGATTTTACCATTGGTGACGACGGGGTCCCCATCTGTAAGTTGGGCTTACGTATGCATAAAGGATGATTATCCAAGGTTATTTAACATACCGCCAAGGGACAGTAACGCATGGGAAAAGGAATCTGACAAAAGAACTTCCGTGGAACGTTCGAACAAGCGCGAGAAAGAGGACCATAAAATAGGAGACGGCAGCCAGAAGGCGGCCGCCCCGATGATCAAACCCAATAACACCAGAAACGGAGACATTCCTCCCACCCAAAAAGAAACTGACTCCAACTTTCCCACCTCTCCCTCATCAAAAATTCCAAGCTTCTTTCTGATCTGTTTTAAGAAACGCCAGACTTGAACAGGCAGCAAATCTGCCGCCTTTCCCCTTGTTAACCTACCGTCACGCCATATACGTCCCTCAGCACTTTGGCTACCTGACTAAGCTCCCCTCCTACTTCCGGTATTTCTCCCAGGTAACTGGCCGTCACCGCCGTGTCCTTTACGCCGCTGGCCGTAATCAACAGTATCACCCGTTCTCCCTCTTTGATGGCTCCCTCAGCCCTCAGGCGTCTTAAACCTGCCAGGGTTGTGGCAGAAGCGGATTCACAGAATACGCCTTCCTTCTGGGCCAGCTCCTTCTGAGCCTGGCAGATTTCCTGATTATCCGACAAGGAAACAGCCAAACCATTGGATTTTTTTAGTGTGTAGAGAGAATGGTAGGTTCCCATTACCGTGGACATGGAGGAAGCCACGCTTCCCCAGGCCTTTACCGGTTCAATCACGCCTGCTCCAGTTTCCTTTTTTCCATCCGTCTTTGGCAGCTGGTAAACCGGCGTAATGTTGGAAACAAAATCTTCGCTTTTGCACGCCGGGCAGCCTTCAAACATCTCCTCAGAATCGTACTCCCGGCCGCACTTTAAGCATCTGCATGTTCCTGTGTACATTTCATCCCCTCCTTGCACTTTTTTGTTAGTCCTATTATAATAATCCCGCTATTCATTTGTCTAACAAATATAATTAATCAAAATAATTTGTTTTTCGAATTATTTTAACAATATAAAAAAGAAACCGTCCCTCACTGCAAAGAACGGTTTCTCTTTTTTCTATTTAGCTGCCGATGCAGCCTCCCGGTAATACCGGTTCCAATCTTTTATAGCCTCTGAGTTTGTATTTCCCCTCTGGTAGGCGATGTAAGTATCCACGCTCCTGACCGGGAGGTCGTAGATTGGAATACGAATCAGCGTTCCCTCCTCCAGCTCCTCTTCCAGCATAGCCTCGGGCAGAAAACAGCACCCTGTCCCCGCCAGGCAGAACTGCTTGGCACTGGCCAGCATGTTGCTGTGAACGCGAAAAACCATGCCGCCGCTTAGAGTGTGTTTGGAAATGTCCTCCAGATAGCTATCCCAAATATCGGAATAAATCAGCGGAATCTGTACCAGATCCTGCTTGCAGATGCCTCCTTTCAAACTGCCGAAAACAGACGGAGCCCCCACAAACAGAATATCCGTTGTTTGGAACAGATTGCTGACCACGCTGCTGTTGTTAATCTCATAGGCGATAAAGGCAAGATCCAGCAGCTTGTGCTGCAGCATGGGAATCATATTTTCGCTGTGCTCAATCTCCACATGGAGGGAAATGTCGGGAAAGCGTTCCGAAAATCCAACTAAAAGACTTCCCAGCCATCGGTCATACATCCACTGGGCGCAGCCCACACGCAGCGTCGCCCGAAACTTCTTATGCATGTGGATTTCCTGAAGGGCCTTCTGATTCAGAGCGCTAATCTGGTTGGCGTAGGTGAGAAAGGCGGCCCCCTCCTCCGTCAAATGGATCCCGTTTTTATACCGAATCACTAGCTTGGTCCCCGTATACTCCTCCAGAGAGCGGATCCGGTTGGAAACCGTGGACTGGACAATGTGAAGTATCTCCGCTGTCTTTGTAAAATTCCGGCAGCCAGCCAGGACAATAAAAGTCTGAATTTCATCCATGTCCATAGGCGTTCCTCCCGTCAGTCATCCTGCTAATCCTTCAAAATCAGCTCCACCGGGCAGTGGTCGGAGCCCATAACCTCCGTATGGATTTTCGCGTCCTCCAGCTTGTCCTTCAGACACTGGGAAACGCAGAAATAGTCGATGCGCCACCCTGCATTTTTGGCTCTGGCGCTGAAGCGGTAGGACCACCAGGAGTAGATTCCCTCCTGATCCGGATAAAAATACCGGAAGGTGTCAATAAAGCCCGCAGCCAGAAGGTTCGTGAATTTTCCTCTCTCCTCGTCGGTAAATCCGGCGTTTTTTCGGTTGGTCTTGGGGTTCTTTAAGTCAATCTCCTGGTGGGCTACATTTAAATCCCCGCAGAAGATAACCGGCTTCTTCTCCTCCAGCTTCTTTAAATAAGCCAGGAAGTCCTCCTCCCAGTGCATCCGGTAGTCCAGACGGGCCAGCCCGTCCTGGGAATTGGGGGTATAGCAAGTCACCACATAGTACTCCAAAAACTCCGCCGTAATGACTCTTCCCTCGTGGTCATGCTCCTCAATGCCCAGTCCATAGGTCACAGACAAGGGCTCCTCCTTTGTAAACATGGCGGTTCCGGAATAGCCCTTCTTCTCCGCGTAATTCCAGTACTGATGGTAGCCGGGAAGGTCCAGCTCAATCTGCCCTGCCTGCAGCTTGCTCTCCTGGATGCAGAATACATCCGCATCCGCCTTCTCAAAATAATCCAAAAAACCTTTTCCCACACAGGCCCGCAGTCCATTTACGTTCCAGGAAATCAGTCGCTTCAAAGTTTTCTCCTCCTCTTGTGGAATTTGTAATGGCCCGGACTGGCCAATCCATCATACGTCCCTCAGGCCGGATACTCCAGCCGGGACTGGGGAAACTCATCAATATGATTCAGAACTTCCAGATACCTCTTTGCCAGATATTTGGCCATTCCCAGATTCATGTCCAGATAATTGCCGCAGTCTTTCGGTGCCGCTCCGGGAATCTCTCCCTCAAAGTCCCGAATGAATTCATACAGTTCCTTTACCAGGGGAAGGATTTCCCTGGAGGTGTAGTCTCCGGCCAAAAGCAGGTAGAAACCGGTGCGGCAGCCCATTGGGCCGAAATAGACGGTTTTGGAACCATAATCCTTATGGTTTCTTAAAAAGGTAGCCCCCAGATGCTCAATGGTGTGCATTTCCGCCGTATTCATTACCGGCTCCTCATTGGGGGAAGTCATACGAAGATCAAAGGTGGTTACCACGCTGTCCCCCACCTGGTCCTTTCTTGAAACATAAACTCCCGGCTGCAGCCGAATGTGGTCTACCGTAAAACTAGCAATTTTCTCCATTCTTTTCCCATCCTTTCCTCGTCCGGTTCTGGCGTTCACATCGGATGTCCCAAACAGCCGTCCAATTAGTCATCCGCCTCTTCGCTCTCCGTCAATGTAAAGGTAAAGCGCTTTCTCGCCATCTCGTCGCTTTCCAGATACTCGTCGTAGGTGGTAATCTTATCAATCAGCTTTCCGTTTACAATCTCCATAATCCGGTTGGCCGTGGTCTGCACGATCTGATGGTCACGGGAGGAGAAAATCATAACCCCGGGGAACTTGATCATTCCGTTGTTGAGGGCTGTGATGGACTCCATATCCAGATGGTCCGTGGGCTCGTCCAGCATCAGCACATTTGCCCCGGAAATCATCATCTTGGACAGCATGCAGCGCACCTTCTCTCCTCCGGAAAGCACCTTTACCTTCTTTACGCCGTCCTCCCCGGCAAAGAGCATGCGGCCAAGGAAGCCCCGGACATACGTCACATCCTTTTCCGGAGAATACTGGGTCAGCCAGTCCACGATGGTATCATCGTTGTCAAACTCCGCGCTGTTGTCCTTGGGGAAATAAGCCTGGGTGGTGGTCAGTCCCCACTTGTAGCTGCCCTCGTCGGGCTCCATCTCGCCTGCCAGGATCTGGAACAGCGTGGTCTTGGCCCGCTCGTTGGGGCCTACCAGCGCCACCTTGTCCTCTCGTCCCAGGATGAAGGAGATGTCGTCCAGCACCTTCTCTCCGTCAATGGTCTTGCTTAAGTGCTCCACTGTCAGGACTTCGTTTCCAATCTCTCTGGCAGGGCGGAAGTCAATATAGGGGTATTTGCGGCTGGAAGGACGGATGTCGTCCAGCTGAATTTTCTCCAGGGCGCGCTTTCTGGAAGTGGCCTGCTTGGACTTGGAAGCGTTGGCGGAGAAACGCTGGATAAACTCCTGCAGCTCCTTAATCTTCTCCTCCTTCTTGCGGTTGGCCTCCTTCATCTGCTTAATCATCAGCTGGCTGGATTCCACCCAGAAATCGTAGTTTCCGGCATACAGCTGAATCTTTCCATAGTCGATGTCCGCAATCTGAGTGCAGACCTTGTTGAGGAAATACCGGTCATGGGATACCACAATCACGGTGTTCTCAAAGTTGATGAGAAACTCCTCCAGCCAGGCGATGGCGTCTAAGTCCAGATGGTTGGTAGGCTCGTCCAGAAGCAGAATGTCCGGATTGCCGAACAGCGCCTGGGCCAGCAGTACTTTTACCTTCTGAGCTCCGGTCAGGGTGCTCATCTGGGCGTAGTGAAACTCCGTCTCGATTCCCAGGCCGTTTAAGAGATTTTCTGCGTCAGACTCCGCTTCCCAGCCGTTCATGGTAGCAAACTCGCCCTCCAGCTCTGCGGCCTTTACGCCGTCCTCCTCGGTAAAATCTTCCTTGGCGTAGATGGCGTCCTTCTCCTTCATAATCTCATAGAGACGGGCATTTCCCATAATCACCGTATCCAGCACGGAATACTGGTCATATTTGAAATGGTCCTGCTGCAAAAAGGAGAGCCGCTGTCCCGGTGTAATCACCACTTCCCCGCTGGTAGGCTCCAGCTGACCGGAAAGAATTTTTAAAAATGTGGATTTTCCCGCGCCATTTGCTCCAATGAGGCCATAGCAGTTGCCCTCCGTAAATTTGATATTTACCTCTTCAAACAGCGCCTTTTTCCCTACTCTCAGGGAAATATTGCTTGCACTAATCATACGTTTTTACCTTTCTCAAAATCTGTTGTTTTTCTGATGTCCTGTTTCCCGGCAAAGAAAAGAGTCCGCAAAAGGGACTCTTTCCAGCCTTTTACCATATCAGATTGTACAGGGAAAACGCCCATTTTGCAAGGGTTTTTCGTCTTTCTCACTGCTTTTGTCCGCAAATCTTTCCCGCTGCCTTTAAAAACTGTCTTTCCCTGTCCGGTGAATGTACATTCTGGACAATTCTTCCTCTCCATCTCCCTGAACCATACAGTAAAATTCCCAGCCATAACGTTCATAAAAGGAGGTATGGTCCGTCAGCAAATATAGTGTGCTGATCCCCCGCCGGGCCATGTCCCTGCAGGCCCGTTCCAAAAGAGCTCCCGCAATTCCCTGGCAGCGCCAGGCCTCCTCTACATACACCGCGCAGACATTGGGCGATAAATCCTTCCGGTTATGAAAATCATTTTCAATAATACCCAGACCCCCGATGATCTGCTCTTCATCCAAAGCCAGATACCACTGAGGCACAGGGCCATGTTCCCTCAGGCTTTCTTCCATGCTCTCCAGGTAAGCCTCCTCTGGTATATTCCATTTTTCGTGGAACCAACGGGCTCCCTCCTGCTTCAGGTCAGGCTTCTGCAAAAGGGAGAAGATCTGGTATTTACCCTTCATCGTTCTGGTCCCCCGCTTTCAAAATCTCAATAGGGAAATTCAGGCCCTGTGAGGTTACATATATCACCGTCACCCGGTCTCCGCTGTCCTGGGACAGGGCTCCATCTTCAATGGGGCAATTATCCTTTAAAAGCTGCAGTTCATGACCCTGGTCGGTCTTCAAAGTAAAGCTGCTCATAGCGTTAAACAAGGTAGTTCCTGTTTCCTGACAGATGGTCCACTCCTCCTGCTCAGGAAATACCACCACCAAATCCACTTGTTCCAAATCCTCCTGGGACTCCAGTTCCTCTCCGATGTAGGCTATGGCAATCTGAACCTCCGGTTCAATTTCCTCCTCTACATCACGGATCTGATCAAGAGAGATTTCATAGGTTACGCCCGTATCCGCCAACAGAGAAAACCGGCTGCCATCCTGAGACTCCTCCGTCACCGTTCCTCTCAGCATATGGTAGCGTTCGGCCGCCTCCTGGGTCGTCTCCTCCGGCCTGCTCTCCTCCTGGGTCGTTTCCTCCTCGGAAGTCTCAGTCGTCTCCGCCTGGGTTGTTTCCGTCTGAACCGTCTCCTCTTTCTTCCCACAGCCTGCCATCGCCGTCATCAAAAACAGCGCCGTCATTCCAATCCAAATATACCGTTTCATTCTAATCTCCTCCTTTGCTTCTCAGCTTAACATCATACCGGTGGAAAAACAAGGAAATTTCTATTAAAGCATCTTTAATATTTTATCCTCTCCATCATCCCATTCAATAAAATTCCGGGCAGAAAGCGCAGATACCAAAGGAAAATACAGCAGGCCGCTTTCGGTGACAGATCCATCTTTTTCACTCCATTCGGGCTTTTTTCCTTTAGTATGTCCAATTTTTCAGATTTATGGTACACTCTTGATAACAGAATGCGCATTGAAAGGAGATTTGAACGGATGAACGAACCCACCCTTCCTCAGATTCGAAGCTTTCGCCTGAAAAACCATCATCTAGACCAAAAGCAGGCCGCCTCCCTTAAATCCGTCCAATCCCTGTCCGCTGCCTGCGGATTTCAGAATACCCCGCCCGGAGCCTGGGAGACTGCCCTTTACAACCGCCTCCAAAACCCGGATCCAGCCTGGTTGCAAAGTCTTCTCTCACAGGAAAATCTCCTGGTTCAGGCATGGAGCATCCGTGGCGTTCCTATGATTTTTCCTCTTGAGGACAGCCCGGTCTTTCTCTCTGCCCTGATTCCGAAGGAAGGGGAGCCCTGGATTTACACCCGTGGAATCACACTGGCCCTGGATTATCTGGGTATATCCTTCCAACAGGCCCTAGACTGGCTGCTCCAGGTAATTGTGGGGCTGGATTTCCTCTCCCTTGTCAGCAAAACCGTTCTTGACGAAACCCTGGCGGGCTGGATTCTCCCCCTTGTCCGTTCTTGACGAAACCCTGGCGGGCTGGATTCTCCCCCTTGTTCCTCAGGACAAACAGGCACTGTGGTCTGCTCCTTCCATGTATGGGAAGCCTGACCAGCAGACAGTAGGCGGAGCGGTGGTTTCTTTTCTTCTGCGTCCCTGCTCCTTCCTTGGCCTTGTCGTATTTTCCGGACGCCAGGGCATCCAGCCGGTGTTCACCTCCTTCAAACAGAAAACCGGCCGCCCTCTGACTCCCTCGCCGGAAGGAGAAAAAGAGCTGGTCCGCCGTTACCTTCACTGCTACGGTCCCGCAACTCCGGCCATGTTCGCGTCATGGCTTGGGGCTTCCAATCAGCAGGCCAACCGCCTGTGGAACACCGTCGCCGAAGAATTGGAGCCGGTAACACTGTCCGGGAAAAAAGCCTTTATTCTCGCCCAAGATCACGAAGCGCTTTTCTCTGAGCCCTCCTTTAACCAGGAGCTGCTTCTTCTGGGAGGACACGACCCTTATCTGGACCAGCGGGACCGCTGGGTTCTTCAGGAGGACAGGGCGTGGCAGCGGAAAATCTGGACTACCGTTTCCAATCCTGGCGCCGTTCTTTACCGCGGAGAAGCCATCGGAATCTGGACCGGGAAGAAAAAGAGCAAGGGCCTGGAAATTCACTTTTCTCTCCGAGATGACATTTCCGAAAAAGAAAAGCTCCAGGACCTTGCCCGGTCCTATGCGGCCTTCCGGGGGCAGGAATTGCTGAAGGTCACCTTCATATCCCCCTGAATTTAAGGCCGCTGATCATACTCTGTTTTGCCGAATCCAAGCCTTCAGACCCCGTCCGCTTGTTGCCTGGTTTACAGTTTTTGCAAAAGCCGTTCCATATCCGCCTTGGAAATCCCCAATGCCGCCCCGGCCTGTTCTGCGGTCAGCTGCAGATTGCGCATTAAATTTTTCAGGCTGAACAGCTGATTGTTTTCGGTTGCCTGTTTTGTTATCTGTTTTGTTACCTGTTCCGTTATCTGTTCCGTTACCTGTTCCGTTATCTGTTCCGTTACCTGTTTTGTTACCTGTTCCGTTACCTGTTTTGTTACCTGTTCCGTTACCTGTTTTGTTACCTCCCCACGAAGCTGCTCCTTCAAAATCGGAGCCATCTCCCTCTGCCACTCTGCCTTCCAGTCTTGAATCGCCTTACACATCTTTACTCCCTCCTCTTCCGGCTGAATCCTTAAATCGGCGTTGACGCAGGCATTTAATACTTCTACCTCTTTCTGCCCCAACACCAAATCCTGTTTTTCTCCTTCTAACCATTCCACTAATTTATCTTTGTCCATGGAATACTTGATAAACTCCAGCACATCTCCCAGGGATGTGTGGAACTTCCCAAAATCCGCCTTGGAAAGTTCCGCCGGCGAGACCAAGTGAAGCTGGTAGTCCGGCAGCATGGAACGGATCACAACGTCCTTGGGTGCCATCATCTCCCGCAGGCTTCTGGGACCGTCCCACTCCTTCGGTGAGAAGAACACCACCAGCGTAATCACAGGAAGAAGCTTATCTTCCCGGTAGAAACCGGACAGGAACTCTCCACGGTCACGGCCTTTGTAATCCTTTTGCTCCCGGTGATTCCTGGCCGTTTCCTCCACCTGCCTTGCGTACTGCAGCGCATCGTAGAGCAGGTTTCGCACAGGTGCCGCATAGTGAACCTCATCCTGGCTTTCGATTCCCAGCAGGAGATAGGCTGCTCTCTGGTCCTCCATAGCCGACAGGGCCTTAAACAAATCCCGGTATCTCTGTACCGGTTCCCCTTTCCGGTCTGCTCCATATGGCATGGAAATCTCCGCCGGGTCCAGCTCCCTTAGCTGCCCCGGGTGAATGACCTGCTGTCCCTCATACAGGTAAAAGTTAAAAATGTCCGCAAATACACTGCTTTGCATCAAATACTTTTTTGTGGCCGCATCCACTTTTCCCACTGCATCTCTTCCTCCTTCATTGTACAAAAATCATTGTTTCTTGTAAAGGGTGTTCCGGCCGCCGAAGCGCAGCCCAGGATACCTGGAGAACCAGGCAGTCTTGAATCTCCTAGCAGACTGAATGCTGCTGATGAAATCATTCTATCAGATCGGAAGGGGGGATGCAAGGATTATTTCCGAAAGCTTTTCCGAAATAGTATGCCGGCAGATGAACTGTATTTAAAAAAATGTCTCAAATCAAGTTACTGAAGCCCTAAAATAAACAGCAGCATGCTCAGAATCGGCAGCACCGTCCAGGCGATATAACGTTCCATTATTTCCCAGTCCGAAGGCTCGGCACTGTCTGCATTTTGAATCAGGAAGGACAATTTCCACCGGAACAGCTCGTCCGCAAACAAAATGGTAAATCCTGTAAATGCGCAGGCAATTAGACCGAGAAACCACATGCCCCAATTTCCCTTATTGGTCAATTCCGGCCCTGTCAGCAAATCCAATAAGACGGATACCGGCGGCTCCATGGGGTCTATGATATTTCCGTTTTCATCCGTCATGATTCCCGTATTGGTGACGATCAGAAAACCGCTTCCTTCCGGGCTTCCGTCTTCGTTGTACAGCCAGCGGGAATCACCTTCCAGCATACCGCCGCGAAAGAGAATCCTATTTCCCCGGCGAATCTCCACGCCAATCAGGGAATCTTTCAGCTCGCTGTCTTCCGGGACAGCGGCGGGGTCCTCCTGATAGATGTAGGGACCGTAAATTTTATCCCCATACTGAAACTCTACGGTTTGCCCCTCAGACACCGTAAAGCTGGCCTGACTTCCCTGGATTTTGCCGGAATATACGGTGCTGCCGTTTTCCTGGCGGGGAATCAAAATGGCGTCACCATACGCAAACCCCTTCCTGGAGGTGGTGACAAAATAGGCCGCAGTAAAGGCCAGGACCATGACAATCATGAAAAGAAAAACTCCTTTTTGGTATCGGTCCAGACTTTTCAGCTTCTTCAAAACTGCACCTCCGTTCCTCGAGCTCATTCATTTGTTAGTTTTTTATATTTTTTGATTTCTGAGACTCCTTGCAATGAAATGATATAGAATAACCGTTCCAGCCGGAATAAGCGCAAGATAGCTGACAATATTAAACAACGTAAAATTATATGTATTAGAAACCTCACCATATTCCAACAGATACCGGCAGCTCATTCCTGCAACAGTGAATAACAATATCGCCACATACATCCAACGTTCCCGGCCCGCTCCATAAATTACCGCCAGAACCCAGGCCATTGCGCCGTAATTTGTCACTAATAAATACGCCTTCTCGAAATCCAACGGGAACGTTTCACTGCTAATAGGAAATAAAAAGCAGCCCATTAAAACAATATCCCCCAACATCAAAATTTTCGGTACGTTGGGATGCTCTTTAATAAAGCGCTGGAATTTTCCGCTTTTAGTTCCGGCACAGACGGCTGCCACAAAAGCCACCATTACTACAACATAAATTGCTGCAAATACCATGCCTGCCTCCTATCCCTCATCATTCTAAAACAACATTAGGAAAGAAAAGCGGTATCGTATATTCATACAAGGCGCCATTTTCATTGTCTGAAAACCGCACCTTAATGGTATCTTCCCTTTCGTCCTCACGTTCAGGAACCGTATACACAAATGAATTTTCTTTCACATTGGATATTGTTCCGTTCTCAGCTGAAACCGTATAATCCCAATCCTCCGTCTCTGCCGCTATCACAACGGTAGCTTCTTCCTCGTTTCCGCTCTCCAGGGAAGCTTTATCGAACAATACTTCAAATGGAATCCTGTCTGATGACCCTTCGGAAACCTCTCGTATCTCCGGCTGAACAGTCTCCTTTACCATTTCACCGGAAGAAGTTTCCGTATCCGCACCCGCAGAAGCGCTGCTGCAGCCCCAGAGAATCAGCGAAATTGGCAGCGCGGTCATTAGAAAGCCGTGTTTCATATTATCCCCCTCTCTCAACACAAATAACTCCCATAAACGTTCCCTGCAATACCTGTTTTCCCTTCGGTCTCAAATTCTTCTATTTAGACTATACCACATTCCACCCTCTCAGGTGTTACTTATTTCTTACCTTTCTTTTAATTCCCGGCAGCCGTCCGGCAGGATCATTCCTGCCGGCTCTTCTCCATCCCCGTCAGCTCGGCCAGCTGTTCCAGCACGCCTTTTCCGCCGTTCAGGGAAATGGTCCCTACTTTTTCGCAGATTCTCTCCAGGTATTCCAGCTCCTTGAGCTTAAACAGGGTCCCGTTCTCCTCCATCATCCGCGCCGTGTTCAGCAGGCTTCTGGTGGAGGCTACCTCCTCCCGCCGCATGATTACGTTGGCCTGGGCCTTTTTCTCCGCCACCAGGACCGTGTTCATAATGTCCCGGATTTCCCCGGGCAGGATAATGTCCTTGATGCCCACGTCCGCCAGCTCCACGCAGTAGAAATCTTCCTTCTCCTTCAGCTTCTCCCGGACCAGGGCAGCGGCTGCTTCCTTCTGGGCCAGAAGCTCATCCAGCCGGTATCTTCCGATGTATTCCCTGAGAATCAGCTGGACGCAGGTGTAAAGCTGAGAGGAAACCTGATCCACCAGACCTACCAGCCGCTCCGGGTCCTTGATCCGGTAGGTGCAGACCACATTCAGCCGCACTCCCACCTTATCTGCCGTCAGAATCTCCTGCCCGGAAATCTCCAGCTGCTTAAACTTCAGGTCGAAGATTTTGCCGCTTACCTCCCGGCCATAGTTCCAGAAGAAATAGGTACCGGGAGAAAGCGTTCTCTCCAGCCGGTTGTCAAAGTAGAGCAGGCAGACCTCCCCGTCCTTTACCACGATTTTCTTGTAAAATTTCGAGGGCATCAGCTCCCGGTACATCCGGGGCAGGGTTTCCTCCATCGAGGAGGCGGTGATGTCGATCACCTGAAATTCGTTCTTCTCAAAGACGTTCCAGAACAAGGTCTCCGGCCTGGTCAGCACCTCCCGGAATGCCTGGTTCACAAACCGCAGGGCGATGGAGGTATCCGGCAGGACCGCCTTGACCACCCGGGAGGAAAATGCCGCGTCTTTCAGCAAAACCTCCTGAGGGATGCCGCAGGTATTGACCTCCCCGGTCATGGTGGTCTTCAGTACCTCGTAGCCCAAAAAGGCCGGATATGTATAGCGCCCCGCTGTCAGGAGCTTCTCATATTTTCCATTTTTCATCAGGTATCCGCATTCCTGCTCTTTGATGATATACGTTTGAAACATATCGTTCCCACCTTTCCAATACAAATTTTTCAAACGGAAAAGTCCATGCCCCGCTCCGTCCTGGCCCCGGGGGCCCTGCCGGGGAATCCGGGTTTTCCGCCCCGAAGCGGCAACCGTTTTTCCTTCCGGCGTCTGACGCTTTCGGAATATCCGGCCTCCTTTCCGGGGTGTAAACTCCGATCCGCACTGCAGGGCGCAGGCCGGGCCAGAACTGCCTCCGCCGCCTGAGAATGCCGAAACCGCCCGGGACTGAAATCCAGGGGATTCACCCCGGGCGTTCAATCGGTCTTCTCTTCGGGCTTTGGCTGGAGACTGAGGGCATGTTCTTTCCCCTCCTGGTAGACATTTGACAGATGTCTCATTTTCGTGAACTATTCACGGTCAGATGACTGCTATACCCGCTTAGCTACATCTTCGGGGTGTCCGAAGCGGCAGGATTTGAACCTGCGACAAGTCATAAACATACAGACGGCCGGTACACCGCTCCGGCAGGGCCGGCGGCGCCAGGAAGCCCAGGAAGACGCTTCTCTCTCAGGGCAGTCTGCCAGTATTGGTATACCCTTCGGCGCTGTCCGGATTCTATCCCTTTACAACGCCGATGGTCTTTAACCGTTTCAGGGGAATCACCAAATCCTTCTGGTTTTCCATCACCTCTTCAATATCCTTGTAGGCAAAACGGCTCTCCTCCGCCACATCCGCCTTGCCCTTCTTTCCCAGAACCACTCCCTGCCGCTCCAAATCCAGAATCACCTCTTCGCAGCGGAAGGCCTCCATAGCCCCCTTGCGGGAATAGCGCCGTCCGGCTCCGTGGGAGGAGGAACAGAAGCTCTCCTCATTTCCCAGTCCCATAACCACATAGCTGTAGGACCCCATAGCGCCGGGAATCACCGCTCTCTGGCCGTTTTTCGCCTCCACCGCTCCTTTCCGGTGAACCCAGACTTCCTTTCCTCTGTGGTTCTCCAGAGCAGCGTAGTTGTGGTGGCAGTTAATCTCCCCGGAAAAGTTCAGGGTAAGGTCCGTGTATTTTCCAATCCATTTTTCCAGAATAGCCTTCACCGTCAGCATCATCTTCTCCCGGTTCTCCGCCGCGAAGTCCATGGAAAGCTGCATCCAGTTTTGATACTGCCGTCCCTCAGGGCTGTCCGCCGGCAGAAAAGCCAGCCGGAAAGAATCCGGCACCTGGCTGTACCATTTCTGGTTCAGCGCCCTGGCTTTCTGATGGAAATAGTCGCAGACGGATTTTCCAAAATGGCGGCTTCCGGAATGGATCATCACTGCCAGATATCCTTCCTCATCCTCCTGGAGCTCAATAAAATGATTTCCCCCTCCCAGGGTTCCAATCTGAAAATATCCCGCATCCAGCTGTCCCAACAGTTCCCCGTCCGTCTCGTATTTGTCCATCTCATCCAGAGCCCGGTCCAGCACATAGGAGGGCATGGGATTTTTGTGGTGGGCAAATCCTACGGGAACATTGCGCATGATGTCGCCGATGATGGCCTGGACCAGGTTTCCGTTTCCGGTCATGATATTTTTAAGTTCCTCTGCCCGGACGCCCGTTTCCGTATAGGCCATGCCGCAGCCGATATCCACGCCCACGGCGTTAGGAATCAGCACGTCCTCAGCGGTAATCACTCCGCCGATGGGCATCCCCATCCCTGCGTGAGTGTCCGGCATCAGACAGACCCATCCATTCAGAAACGGAAGCTTGGACAGGTTCATGGCCTGCTCTCTGCAGGAGGCCTCCAGCGCCGCTTCATCCGGAAGCCACACCTTGACGGGCACGTTCATCGCTTCTTTATCGTACAAAACAAACATTTCATCACTTCCTTTTCGTTTCCTGCTGTTTTTCTTTCTGATACCAGGATAATGGTTTTTCGGAGGAAAATCATTTAAAAAACGTTGCGAACTCTCAGGGAAGGGCTCTATAATGGAGGAAAATGGGCCTAGAAAACAGGGAATTGACAAAAGAGGGTGGGAAAATGGCGGAATTTCAGGAGCTGATTAAAAATTTTGACCGCATCCGGGACTATATGCGGCAATTTTATATTTACGGCTTTAAGGTTCGGGGAGATTACGATGATAAAAGCGGCCGCACCTACGACAATGAGCGCAGGCGGATTGAGGGCTGGATGGCCGGATACATGAAGTCGGACTACGGTTCCAAAGGGAAACAGGTCTATATCGATGTGGACAGCAAACGGATTTCCCAGAATCCCCTGTACAAGGCCTGGAAGTCCAAGAGCGTCACGGACAACGATATCCTGCTTCATTTCTTCCTGGCGGATTTGCTCTTAGAATACCCGGAAGGCATGACTGCCGGGGAGATGAGCGACCGGATTTCGGAGGCCTACGGTGTGGTATTTGACAGTCAGACCGTGCGCAACAAGCTGAAAGAATACGAAGCCTTGGGAATGTTCCGGTCAAAAAGAGAAGGAAAACGTCTGGTTTACCAGATGGCGCCCTTCCTTCCCACAGAGGAAACGCCTTTGTGGCACAGGGTTTTGGAGGCAGTATCCTTCTTTCAGGGTGAAGCTCCTCTGGGCGTTGTGGGAAGCACCATCCTGGACCGGGAGGACGAGGAAAACCGTTTCTTCCAGTTTAAGCATCTCTTTCTGGTCCACACCCTGGAGGACGGGATTCTCCTCAAGCTGCTGGAGGCAATCCGGCGGCAGGTATCCGTCCGCGCGGAAAATAAGAGCAGCCGCACCGGACGGGTCAGCCAGGTACAGGGTGTTCCCCTCAAAATACTGGTCAGCAGCCGCACCGGGCGGCGGTATCTGTGTCTGTATCTGCCGGAGCTTCGCCGTTTCAATACCATGCGTCTGGACAACATCCGATGGGTGGAGACCCTGGAGGTCTGTGAGGAGTACGGTCAGCTGGCCCAAAAACTGGAGCGGAATCTGGAGCGCTGCTGGGGTGTTTCCTTCGGAAGCCGTACCAGCCGCCAGGAGGAGCTCTGTTTAAAGCTGTGGATTGATGAGGAGCGGGAGCCTTATGTGCTGAGCCGCCTGTACCGGGAAGGCCGGGGCGGCCAGGTCATCCGCATCCGCCCCAATGAATTTCTCTACACGGGCGTATTTTTCGACACCAATGAGATGCTCGCCTGGGTGAAGTCCTTCACCGGGCGGATTCTGGACATCCAGGGCTCCAATCAGGTCGCTGTATCCAAGGTGGTCCGGGACTGGGAAACCATGTATGCGATGTATTGTTCCGGAAAAGACGCTCATGAGGAGGGAAAGTAAAAATGGAACTCTTTGACAAGGTATACGGCTGCTATTATCAGGTGGTGAAGCACATCCTGAAACAGGCGGACTTAAATCCGGTGAGCCGCCGGGAGGTGGAGGAGCTGTGCCGGACCTATGGCTTTGAGGAAAGCGCTCTGGCCCTGGCCCCCAAGCTTTTCGGCGGAAGTCTCCCCCTTTTGGATGAAAATGGCGGAAGCCGCCTGAAGCACCTTCCGCCCAAGCTGCCTCTGACCAGCCTGCAGAAATCCTGGCTGAAAGCCCTGACCGCAGATCCCCGGGTTGCCTTATTTTTCACGGAGTCAGAGTTAAGGGAAGTCCGGAAGGAGCTGGAAGGAACCGAGCCCCTGTACCGCCAGGAGGACTTTTATTACTACGATCAGTACTGCGACGGCGACCCCTACGGGAGTCCTGACTACGTTGAAAATTTCCGTCAGATTCTGCGGGCCCTGGAGGAAAACCGGATTCTTTTGGCGGCATATGAGGGAAAGAAAGGGCGGAGGCGCCGCTTTGAAACGGTCCCGCTGAAACTTCAGTATTCCTCCAGAGAGGACAAGTTCCGTCTCCTCTGTCTGGAGAAAAACCGGGGGCAGTGGACCAAGCGCACGGTATTAAATCTGGGGAGAATGAAAAGCTGCCATGTATCGGCCGAAACATGTTCTCCTGCCGCGCAGACTACCGCTCCCCCAAAATGTCAGGAGCCGGTCCTTCTGGAAATCAGCGGGGAGCGCAATTCCCTGGAGCGGTGCATGCTGCATTTCGCCCACTATGAGAAGCGGACGGAGTACGATGAGGAAAAAGAAAAATGGCTCTGCTCCATCTACTATGAACGTGAAGATGAAACAGAGCTCTTAATCGATGTGCTCTCCTTCGGACCGGTGGTCCGGGTGCTGGGGCCGGAGGATTTTCTCCGCCAGGTCCGGGAGAGAGTAAAGCGCCAGCATCAGTTGTTTTATGAGCCGGTGGGGGACCTTGGAGCAAGTCCTGTCTTTCGCAAAAGAGAATTTCTGAAACCAACCTGAAAAATAGATAGTCAAAACCTGCTATTTTCTGGTATCATAGAAACCAGAAGCCCTTGGATCAAACCTCAATCTTCTCAGGTTTCTTTATCCATCAAAAAATACACAAGCCGCCTTGCCAGGCGGCGGAATGGAGATTCACGATGAAAAAATGGCTGGAACACAGACCCTACAAACACAGGATCACCTACTGGCTGGTGGCCATCTGGTTTTTCTTTCTCGCAGTACTGTTTCTGGTTCTGGGAATTACCGCCGGAAGGGACCTGGCCTGCTACCTGATCCTCTGCGTCCTCTGGGTGGCAGCCGCCCTCAGAGAACTATACTACTGCAAAAAAGACTTCTGCTCCGGCCCCTAAGGGGACTGGCAGGAGTCCTTTTTTCTCAGCTTTCTCAGCCTTCCATGGACAGCATCTGACCATACCGTCCAAGGAAATTTTTCGTCCGTTCATTGTCCGAGGCAAACACCTGCTCCGGCGTCCCCTCCTCCACGATTACGCCGTCCGCCATAAAAATTACCCGGTGGGAAATATCCCTGGCAAAGGCCATCTCATGGGTAACGATCACCATGGCAATGTCCAAATCCGCCAGGGAGCGGATGACCTTTAACACCTCTCCCGTCAGCTCCGGGTCCAGAGCCGAGGTGGGTTCGTCAAAAAACAGAATTTTAGGCTTTAAAGCCAGGGCCCGGGCGATCGCCACACGCTGGCACTGCCCGCCGGAAAGCTGGAAGGGATAGGCATCCTCCTTATCCTCCAGTCCCATCTTCTTTAGCAGTTCCCTGGCCTCCTCAAATACCTCCCGCCGGTCCCGCTTCTGGACCCGGATCGGGGCGTCCGTGATATTTTTCATCACCGAGTAGTGGGGGAACAGGTTGAAGTTCTGGAATACCAGCCCGTACTGGCTCTGAATTTCCTTTAAATCCTTTTTAGATGCGTAGACTTCCCGACCCTCCTCTGTCATCCAGGCGGCCCGTTTCCCCTGATAAGACAATTCTCCCCGGTCCATGGTCTCCAGCATGGTGGCGCAGCGCAGGAGAGTGGACTTTCCGGAACCGGAAGGGCCGATGATGGAAAGAATCTCGCCCTCCTTGACCGACAGGGAGATATCCTTCAGCACCGGGATCCCGTTAAAGGACTTTTCCACAGATTTCAGCTCTAAAATATTCATTTTCCACAGTTCTCCCCTCTTTAACGGTAATAATCCAGCTTCTTTTCCACCCACTCCATGAAAAGGGCCACCAGAAGATTGAAAATATAGTAAAACAGCCCCGCTGCGATAAATGGAGTCATGGTGGTCTGGGCCGCCGCAATGGCCTTGGCGATGGTGAACATTTCCATAACGCTGAGGGTAAACGCCAGGGAGGTGTCCTTCACCAGCGTGATAACCTCATTGGTCACAGAGGGCAGGATACGCTTCACCACCTGTGGCAGAATAATCAGGAAAAATGTCTGTCCTCTGCCGTATCCCAGGATTTTCGCCGCCTCATACTGCCCCAGGGGCATGGACTGAATGCCGCTTCGGTAGATTTCGGCGAAATACGCCGCGTAATTGATGACAAATCCAATCAAAGTGGCCCACAGCCGGTAACCGGAGCCCATCCGCAGTCCGAAGATATAGTACGGGCCAAAATACACCACCATCAGCTGCAGCATCAGCGGAGTCCCCCGCATGACCGATATGTAAAGCTTCACCAAATTCCGAATGATCGGATTTTTCGACATGCGCCCCACCGCCACCAGAAGGCCCAGAGGCAGGGAGAAAATCAAGGTTACGGCAAAAATCTGTATACTGGTTCCCATGCCTCCCGCCAGCTGCCACAGCATCTGCGCTAATGTACTCTTACCCATACCGCAAACTCCATCCTTACTTTCCGATTACCGTCAAATCCTCTCCGAACCATTTCTCGGAGATTTCCGCCATGGTGCCGTCGGCCGCCATTTCTTCCAGCGCGCCCTGCACCTGGTCCCGAAGTTCCGTGTTGCCCTTTTTGAAGCCTACGGCATAAGCCTCGCTGGACAGGGTCTCATCCAGCACCACAAAGTTGGCGTCTCTCTGCTGAATCTGATATCTGGCTACTATTACGTCCATAGCCACCGCATCCACAGCCCCCTGCTCCAAATCCATCAGAGCGGAATTATAATCGGCAGTGGTCAACAGCTGGGCAAAAGTAGCGGTCAGCTCCGCATCTTCGTTCAAAGCCGCCAGAGCTGAGGAATCCGCCTGACACTCCACAACCTTTCCTGCCAAATCCGCCAGCGTCTCAATTCCCGAATCCCCGTTGACTACGAATACTTGGGCATTGTCCATATAGGGTTCCGTCCACTCGTAATCGTCCTCTCTTCCGGTGATGGTAAATCCATTCCAGATGCAGTCGATGTTTCCCGATTCCAGCTCCATGTCCTTGGAGTCCCAGGCGATGGGCTGCGCCTGATATTCCAGCCCCAGCCGGCTGGCCGCCTCCTGGGCCAAATCCAGGTCAAATCCTACGTATGAGCCGTCCTCAGCCATAAATCCCATGGGCGGGAACTCCTGGTCAAAGCCTACAATCAAAGTTCCGCCTGTGCTCTCTGCTTCTTCCTGAGCCGCCTCTCCCGACGTCTCCCCGCTCCCCCCGGAAGTTTCCTGGGAATCGCTCTCCTTTGCCTGAGACGTAGTTTCAGCCGCCCCGCTCTGGGCCTCCTGGGAATCCCCGCTGCCGGAACAGCCGCCCAGAGCCAAAACAGCAGCCGCTGCAATTGTCAGCATCCACACTCTTTTTTTCATAATTTTAAATCCTCCTCGTGTTCGGTCCATCTGGAATCCGTTTACTTTGTTATGATAGCATGGTAGCACACTAAAGTATTTTTGTAAAGAAAAAAATGTACCCGAAAGCACATTTTCTCTGTTTCATGACCTCAGCTCTGCTCACTCAGCGCCTTAAAGCCATCCCCCAGCACCTCACTGGCTTCCGTTGCCATCAAAAATGCTCCCGGATCTGCCTCATAGACAATTTTTCTCAGCCTCTGAAACTGGGATTTGCGCACAGTACACAAAAGAACGCTGGTATCCTTACCGCTGTAGGCGCCGGTAGCCTGAACCAGCGTAGCGCTCCGATCCAAATCCGCAATAATCCGCCGGGCAATTTCACGCGGCTTTCTGGTTACCACCGTGGCCATAGTGCTGGCGTCTCCACCATAAATCACGCTGTCGATAACCTTTGTAGTTGCAAATAAACTAACAAGACCGAAAAGAGCAGCATCGATATTGCCGAACACATGGATGGACATCAATAGGATTACCCCGTCTACGGCCATCAGGGCTCGTCCAATAGAAAGCTGGGGTCTCTTTTTCTTCATCACGTATCCTAAAATATCACTGCCCCCGGTGGTCATTCCCGCCATAAAGATCAGCCCCATGCCCACGCCGGAGAGAATGCCTCCATAAAGGCTGCACAGAATTCGGTCGCCTGTATACACTGGGCAGACGGGTGCCACCATAAAGTCCAATATAAAGGAGCAGACCGCGGTAGCAAAGGCTGTAGATACCGCAAAACGATGGCTCAGAGAAAACCAGGCCAGCACCAACAGGGGAATATTGATAGCCAAAGTCAGCAAACCAATGGGCAAATCTGCAAAATGATTTACCATCAGGGCAATTCCCATAGCGCCTCCTGGCGCAATATGGGCCGGCTCCACAAATGCATGTGTTCCAATGCCGTAAATCAGCGCTCCCACAAGAAGCAGCGCCATGTTTTTTCCTTCCTGCTTCCACTGTATTTTCATCTTTCCTACCTCCTTAAAAACGCCCGGCAGCTCTTAAAAAGACCTGTCAGGCGAAATAAAACTTACTGAAATCCAGATTTATTATAAACAGTTTGGAGGGAAGAAAACCGACAAAAGGAGCAGGGATTTTCGTATTTTAACGGCGATTTTTGATTGTGAGCCGGGTTTTCTGCCGCCCAGCTTTCTTAGATTTACTGTTGTTTTCTGTCCTGTGACAGGCTGATTTTCCCATTTCAATTTCTTTGCGGAAAATTAAAATACAAGAGAAATAGCCCGAATTTGTCCATGGGCTCCGGTTCTGAATTGTACAGACGGCAGCTGCTTTTCCAAATTTTCATTAATCAATTTCTTTAAAACTGTCTTTTGCTTTCAATTTCACCTCTCCCGCAGCGTCACATCATTTTTCTCATACCGAATCACCCCGTCCCTCTGCATTTTGGACAGCTCATTACACATGGCGCTGCGGTCAATCCCAAGGTAATCCGCCAGTTGCTGGCGGTTGTAGGGAATCCGGAAGGAATAGCTGCCCGATTTTTTCGCGCACTCGGAAAAATAGGACAGAAGCCGTCCCCTGATGGACTTGGAGCTGGTATGGAGAATCCGCATGGAAAGCTGCAGGCTCTTATGGGCGCACACTGTCAAAAGATTCCGTACAAGTTTTGTATGGAAGGCACAGGCGTTGGTGCAGGTGGTCAGCACCTTTCCCACATTCAAAAACAGCACCTCCGTCTTTTCCGCTGCGGACACGGAAACCTGAAGAGGCTCCCCCGGAATACAAGCGTAGGCCTCCGCGAAAACCGCTCCCGGAGCGGCGTTTCCCAAAATCGTGTGATTTCCCCAGACGTCGCTGTATTCCACCATCGCCATCCCGGACAGAACGATTCCCACAAGTTCCGTGGGCTCCCCCTCCGCCAGGATTGTTTCTCCCTTATGATATGTTTTCGTCACAGCCCCGAGACAGTGGAGCAGGGCTTCAATCTCCGTTTCCTCGATTCCCCGGAACATTTGGGTGTTGGACAGTAAAATTTTCATAAAAATTTCCCCTTTGTTGTTATAACAACAGACTTTCATTTAGAATTATATTATACTGCACTCACAACGTCAAGGAAGCACCGAAAGGAGAAATACTTGTGATTCGTAGGATTATAGAAATTAATGAAGAAAAATGCAACGGCTGCGGCGCCTGTGCCGCTGCCTGCCACGAGGGCGCCATCGCCATGGTAAACGGGAAAGCAAAGCTCATGCGGGATGATTACTGCGACGGGCTTGGAGACTGTCTGCCCGCCTGTCCTACCGGGGCCATCACCTTTGTAGAGCGGGAAGCCGCGGCCTACGACGAGCAGGCCGTTCTGGCAAATAAGCAGAAAAAGGGCGCTGCCGCCCCCCACGCCGGCTGTCCCGGCCATCAGATGCGCCGCCTGAATCCTGCCGGAGCAGAAAACAACGGGCCTGAGGACAGCCCCATCTCGGCCTCTCAGTCCGCTCCAGCCGCCTCCCAGCTGGGCCAGTGGCCCTGTCAGATTAAGCTGGTGCCGGTAAACGCCCCCTATTTCCAGGGCGCAAAGCTTTTAATTGCCGCGGACTGCACCGCCTTTGCCTACGCCAGCCTGCACCAGGATTTTATGAGAGGAAAAATTACTCTTATCGGATGTCCCAAGCTGGATTCTGTGGACTACAGCGAAAAGCTGACGGAAATCATCAAAAACAACGATATTCAAAGCATTACCATTGTCCGCATGGAGGTTCCCTGCTGCGGCGGCCTGGAAAATGCCGCAAAGAAAGCCCTTCAGGCCAGCGGGAAGTTTCTCCCCTGGCAGGTTGTTACCATTTCCATTGACGGAAGAATTCTGGACTAGAGAGACCGTCCTGAACCGTTGACATTCCGCAAGCATAAAGGAGGAGAAATCAATATGGAAAGACAGATGTTTTGTTTTCAATGCGAGCAGACTTCCGGATGTACCGGCTGCACCGGAAAAGCGGGCGTCTGCGGAAAGACCGCCCCGACAGCTGCCCTCCAGGATGAGCTGACCGGCGCCCTCATCGGTCTGGCCCGGGCTGCCTCGGACGAGGCTCTGCCCACAGAGAGGACCGACCGGCTTCTGATCCAAGGACTTTTTACCACCATTACCAATGTTAATTTCAACGAAAAGACCATACAAAATCTGATTCAGCTGGTTCATGAGGAGAAAAAGCGTCTGGTACCGGATTGTTCTGTCTGCGGTTCCCCTTGCGGCAGAACGGAGGACTATGATTTGTCCCTTCTTTGGAATGCCCAGGAGGATATACGCAGCCTGAAATCCCTGATTCTCTTTGGAATCCGCGGGGTATCTGCCTACGCCTACCACGCCATGATGTTGGGATATACAGACGAGGAACTGAACCGCTTTTTCTGCAAGGCGCTCTTTGCCGTAGGTGAAAACTGGGGAGTAGATGAGCTTCTTCCTCTTGCACTGGAAGTAGGAAAATACAATTTGACCTGCATGGAACTTCTGGACAAGGCCAATACGGAAACCTTCGGAACCCCGGCCCCCACAGAAGTTTCCATGAAGGTGGAAAAAGGACCCTTCATCGTGGTTACCGGCCACGACCTGCTGGATTTAAAGCTGCTCCTGGAGCAGACCGAAGGAAAAGGCATCAACGTCTACACCCACGGGGAAATGCTGCCGGCCCACGGTTATCCGGAACTGAAGAAATATCCTCATTTAAAAGGCAATTTCGGAACCGCCTGGCAGAACCAGCAGAAAGAATTTGCCGATCTGCCGGCCCCCATTCTCTTTACCACCAACTGCCTGATGCCCCCAAAAGCCAGCTACGCAGACCGGGTTTTTACCACCGAGGTGGTTTCCTACCCGGGAATGGTCCACATCGGACCAGAACCCGGAACAGAAGTGCTGGGAGAGCATGGAGCAAAGAAAGATTTTACCCCCGTAATTGAGAAAGCTCTAGCCCTTGGCGGCTATCCCGAGGACCGGCAGTTTACCGGAATCAACGGCGGAAAAACCCTAACCACCGGCTTTGGACACGGAGCGGTTTTAAGCGCGGCTCCCCAGGTGGTGGAGGCCGTCAAATCCGGCGCCATCCGTCATTTCTTCCTGGTCGGCGGCTGTGACGGCGCAAGACCGGGTCGCAATTACTACACGGAATTTGTAAAGCAGACTCCCCCGGATACCCTTGTCCTCACCCTGGCCTGCGGCAAATACCGGTTCAACGATTTGGATCTGAGGACCATCGGCGGACTGCCGAGACTGATGGACATCGGTCAGTGCAACGACGCCTACAGCGCCGTCAAAATCGCATTGGCTCTGGCGAAGGCCTTTGACTGCGGCGTAAACGATCTGCCCCTGTCCCTGGTGTTGTCCTGGTACGAACAGAAGGCCGTCTGCATCCTGCTGACTCTCCTTCATTTAGGAATCAAGAACATCCGGCTGGGCCCCACCCTCCCCGCTTTCCTCTCCCCCAATGTGCTGAACTATCTGGTGGAGCACTATCACATCGCGCCAATTACCACTCCAGAAGAGGATTTGAAGGCAATGCTGTAAAAAGGGAAAAATTTCCTAAAATATCCATTAAAATAAAGAACGCTTTTAGGCCGTTCCTGAAGGCGTTCTTTTCGTTTTCATTAAAAGCTTCTCGCACTACGAAAGTCCGTTGCATTGTTATATATTTTCATATATAATATTATAAACACCGTCCCAGAACAACAAATAATAAGCGCAATGCTAAAGCGAGATGAAATAAATGAGTAAATTTCCAAATTGCTTCCCTGAAAATTTTGAAACTGAGATATTACCAAGAGAAGCCAAAGAGGAAAATCGACTTGTATATAGGATCATAAAGTATGGAACAATTAATAGAGACAGCTTCATAAGTACATACGAAGAAATTCAACGAGGGTTAATTCCTCCTAAAAAGCGAATGAATTTGCAGGATCCTGGTCTTTTTTCCACCTCTTGTAATATAGATTATTCAGAGGCAGAGTATGTTTTAAACTTAATTATGAGACATCAACCGAAAGCCTTTATTGCCAAAGGTGAGACAGAGGGAAGTTGCGGACCATGCCAGTTAACTTCTGAAAGGGAAAAAACAACAAGCACACATATAGATTGGTGGATTTATGACGACTCAAGTCCCCAGCTTTATTTCGAAGAGGAAAATCGATAATGAAGGAATTGTATTTTGAAAATGTAACAGGAATCGGGAAGTTGTATTTAGAATATATTTTTTACGAATTCGAAAATGAACCGATATTATTTTTATGTACAGATGCAGGAAAAAATTTATATTTTGGTTTATGTTCTGATATTCGCTATGAACAAAAATGGATTATCATGAAAATTAATCTGTCTATTTTAAAAGAGATGATTGAAGAAGAAGTGGATATTGCGTCTGTATTTTTAGCAGCAAAAAATTTGACAATTATTATAAGGGATTTACAAGGGTATGAAACGAGTCATGTAATAGAAGCAAATACAATAGACCGCTTAGATTTGCCCAAAGATGGCATTTTTCTTAGATGTGACAAAGAAAAAGCAAAGGGCTATTTATGGAAAAAAGAGTGGGAATTGCTATCTATTCAGCTAAAGGAAATTGCAAATTCATCTTCTGCTCTTGAAGAAATCCTGAGCCCCTATACAACAGTCATAAAAACTTCAATGACTATTTCGAACAGGCGAATACCATCTTACGTAAATAAACTAAATTATAGCTATGTAAAACAATTTACTCAGAACTACAAAACAATTCAGGATTCCATATCTGAAAAATATGAATATTCTATTCATAAAAGTGAAAAGTATGTTGAGACAATCGAAAATATTGATATAGAAAAAAATAATAGTGACATTCTGCAGGCAGCCTAAAAATTTCAAGAGGAAAAATTATGAAACCTAGTAATTTTCAATTTGTAAATCCATATTTAGAGGAATTATATTTTGTAGAAAACCATAATTTTGACGCAAATCAAACAGAATTTGAAATGCAAAATTCGTTTAACGTTCAGACCAAAAGAAGCAAAGATGATAACCGTGCAAAAGTAGAATTAACTTTGGAAATAAATATGGATAACGAAAAAGCACCCTTTAAATTGCGTATAAAGGTTTCTTCGGATTTTAAATGGGAAAATCTGGATGACAAAACGCTTGAATCTCTGCTAAAGTTTAATGCTCCAGCATTATTACTCGGGTATATGCGTCCAATTGTAGCTAATATTACAAACTCTTCCAAGTTTCCCGTATACAATCTGCCATTCATTAACTTTACAGAATAGATTAAATAGAACACAATCGGAAAGGTTGTGAAAGCGCCGCAGGTTTTCATCAGCTACAGCGATATATCCGTGATTCCTCGGAATACCTGCGGGGTTTTCATTTCCGGTGTTTTAGGAGTTTCTCCCTTTGCCTATGCTCCTTACGCCTTTTATAATCTCCTCCTGCCGGTTTTGACCATTCTTACTGTGCTATTCTTTCACAGAAAAGACTTCAGCTCCGCCAGCGCCCGAATCTCATAATCCGGCCGAATATCCGCTCTCCCCGGCAGTCTCCCGGGATTATACCAGCAGGTATCGGTCCCCGCCTGCTTTCCTCCCAGAATATCCGACTGGAGGGAATCTCCCACCAACAGCGTCTGGCTGGGTCTGATTCCCGGAATTCTGGAAAAGCAATAGTCAAAATATTCTTTCTGTGGCTTCTGGCTTCCCGCATCCTCGGATACGAAGATGTCCTTCACAAACCGGTCCAGGCCGGAAGCGGCCAGACGCTTGTACTGGGTGGAGGAAGTGCCGTTGGTGACGATGTAGAGGTCGTATTTCTTCTGAAGATAACCGCAGATCTCCAGGGCTCCCTCAATGAGAATGGCGGACGCATCCAGCTGGCTTCGGTAAAGCTTCTCCGCCGCCTCGCCGTCCACCTCTTTCCCCAGAGCTCCGAAAAAATCCACAAATCGCTGGCATACCAGACGTTCCTTGGTCACCTCTCCCCTCTCAAAAGCCGCCCAGGCCCGCTCATTAATTTCATGATATAAACTCAGCCTCTCCTGCGTAGGCTCAAACCCGTAAGTTTTCAGCACAACCTTCATGCCGTCCGCCTCTGCCTGGTTAAAATCCAGAAGGGTTCCGTCCACATCCAGAAGGATGGCCTGATATTGATTCTTCATAAAATAAACACCTGCCCATCTTTCTCCACTTCCACAATCCGCTCCCGATAATCCCCGGACTCCTCCATCCCCTTAAGCCTGGGAATCACGGAGAAATCTCCCCAGCAGTGCATGGGGAATACATAGCGGGCGCCTACGGTTTTCATAAAATCATCCATTCCCCTGAAGAAATCCTTCTCTTGACGGGGATCCAAAGGCACGAAGGCCACATCGATTTTTTCACCTTTCATGACCTCAAGCTGCCGGTGGTAGTTTACCTCCATATTTCGGTTCCAGTCCCTGGGCTCTCCCTCCCACTGCCAGTTGTTTAAGTCTCCCGCGTGGTAGATCACGCCCTCCGGAGTGTGAATCAGGAAAGCCACCCCTTCGTCGGTGGATTGAAAGGTTCTCACGGAAAAGCCGGAAAGCCAGGGCAGTGAAAACTCCTGCCCCGGCCCTGCAAAAACGATCCGGTCACGTAATTCGGGAGGTGTCCGCTTCTCCCAGATATCATCTGACAGTACATAATACACGTTCTGCCGTTCTTTAGCCAGTTCGAAAATCACCGGTGAAAAATGATCTCCATGACGGTGGCTGGCAAACACCACTGCCGGCTTGCCCTCCGGCAAAGAAAGATTTCCCTGAAAATAATCAAAAAGCAATGCCGTTTCCTTCAGCTCCGCCAAAAAGGAACTGTGATGAATGTAGGTAATTTTCATAAATCAGCCGCCCTCCTTCAGTTCTTTAAATCCAAAGCCCAGCACCTCGCTGGTCTCGGTCGCCATCATAAAGGCATCCGGATCCACCTCATAAATAATCCGTTTCAGGCGCGGAAACTGCGACTTGCGCACCGTACACAAAAGAAGGGTGGTATCCTCCTTGCTGTAGGCGCCCTGGGCTTTCAGCAGGGTTGCGCTTCGATCCAGATCCACAATAACCCGTTCTGCAATCGCTTCCGGCTTCTTCGTCACCACGGTAGCCATGGTGCTGACTTCTCCGCCGTAGATGATACCGTCAATCACCTTCGTCTGTGCAAATAAGGTCACCAGGCCGAACAGCGCCGCATCGATATTGCCAAATACAAAAATCGAAACCACCAGTACAATACCGTCCACCAGAAGCAGCGCCCTTCCAATCGACATCTGGGGCCGTTTCTTTTGAAGCAGATACCCCAAAATATCCGATCCCCCCGTGGTTGTTCCCGCCAAAAAGATCAGCGCCATGCCTACGCCAATAACAACCCCTCCGTAAAGGCTGCACAGGAAACGGTCCCCTGTATATACCGGGCAAAGCGGCGCCACCAATACATCAAGAACTAAGGAAGAAAGAGCCGTAGTTACGGCGGTTGTTACCGCAAATCGGCGGCTTAGGTAAAACCAGGCCAGAATCAAAAGCGGAATGTTGGTAGCCATGGTCATCATGCCAATCGGCAGATTTGTCAGATGGTTGACCAGAAGGGCGACACCGATGGCGCCTCCGGGAGCCACCTGAGCCGGCTCCACAAACGCGTGCGTTCCAATATCATAAATCAAAATGCCCACCAAAAGCAGCACCAAATTTTTCCCTTCTTTTTTCAGCATTGTTCTCAATCCGTTTTACCTCCTTAAAATCCGCCCGGCAGGCCAGAATCCGGTCCGCCGGGCGGGCAATTCAATCCATATACTGCAGAATGGTCAAAACCATCATTTCAAACCGGAGGTCAGCCAAAGGTTTTTTGATTCTCCTCAAACTCTTTTTCAATTACAGGCAAAAGAGAGGAGTCCATAATCAAATCCCATGAGGTTCCCGCCAGCGCTTTCGCTCCGTAAATCACGCAATTATGCGCAGCCTCCGTCTTTCCTGCCTGAATATACTCCTGGGAATGGGAAGCCGTACCGGAAGGCACAAACTGAACTCTCAGGCAGCAACCGGGCAGCCGGTGCATCACATTGCCAAAATCCGTAGATCCGGTCTTTTCTCTGGGCGGTTTTAAATCCGGAATTCCGGCTTCTGCCGCATTCTTCATTACCAGATCATTGAGGGCAAACACAGGAACCTTATTGTCCAGAGACTGTGTTTCCGTAATCTTCGCTTCCACGCCGGACATCATTGCAGCGCCGTTAATAATATTATAAAAGCGATCCTTTAAACTGTCCAGATAATCTCGTGAAAAAGAACGCAGAGCAAATTTTCCCACCGCATAGCCCGGCACCACATTTTCCGGACCAGGAAGTTCTTTTACCGTATAATGCAGCCGCACATCATCCCGGACATGCTCCCGGAGAAATTCCACGCCCTGGAAGGCCAGAAGCAATGCGTCAAATGCGCTGCGCCCCTGCTCAGGCGCAATCGCAGCGTGGGCTTTCTTGCCGAAAAATTCCACATGATAAGTAGAAAGAGCAAGACACTTTTTATCCGTACAGGTATCCGGCGCTCCATGCATCATCAGCGCCACGTCGATATCCTGAAAACAGCCCGCCTTCAGCATATTGATCTTCCCGCCAAAGGTTTCCTCCGCAGGCGTTCCATAAACAACCAGATCGTATGGAACACTGGTCAGAACTTCTTTTACTGCCAATGCTGCTCCCAGACAGGAGGGACCCTGCATATGGTGTCCGCAGCCATGTCCCAGATTCTCCAGCGCATCATACTCACAGAGAATTCCAATTCTGGGGATACGTCCTTTGCCTGCATTCTGCGGACGGTTCTGATAAACTCCCCGGAAAGCTGTTTTCAGCCCGCCGCAGCCAGTCTCTACCGTAAATCCATTTTTCTTTAAAACATCGGTCAGCAGCGCTGCTGCCTGAACCTCGTTGCCATCGGTTTCCGGATGGTCAAAAATAAAATCCGCCATTCCTGTCAGCTGTTCTGCCATATGGTCGATCGCCTCATACAGCTGGCATTTCTTTTCCATAACTGTCTTCTCACTCATTTTGACTGTCTCCTTTTACATGGGTCCATACTGAATTAACTGAGCAATTACTACCATAATACAGCCTACTACAGTCCACATGGCAAAGCATCTCCACATAAAGCGTACCCACCGGTCATAAGGGATATTCACAGCGCCCAGAATTCCCATCAGGGCTCCGGAAGTAGGCAGAATATAATTTACAAAACCGTCGCCAAAGTTAAATGCCAGCACTGCAGTCTGACGGGTAACTCCAAGAAGATCCGCCAGCGGAATCATGATGGGCATAGTAACGGAAGCCTGGCCGGAACCTGAACTGATAAACAGGGAAACAATTACATTAGCAATCAACATTCCAGGTCCCTGCAAAATATAGGGGACATGGTCCAAAACACTTGCAAGGCTGTGTACAACTGTATCTACAATCGTTCCATCCGCCATGATAGAGCCGATGCCTCTGGCCAGGCCAATGGTAATCGCCGCGCTCATCATGCCTTTACAGCCTTCTACGAATTCCTTGGAAATCCGGTTGGGGCTGAAGCCTGCCACCGCGCCGCTGATTACAGCCAGTACCAGAAATACCGCGGAGTACTCCGGCAGATCCCAGCCCAGAGCCACGCTTCCATAGATAATGACGATGAGAGAAACCACCAGGCAGCCGATCACCAGCCATTTTCTCAAATCCATGGTTCCGAAATCTTCCAGGCTCACCTTACCGGCCATTTCATTTTCCTTGTCCAGATCGTACATAGGGGACTTTTCCGGATGCTTTTTCACTTTGGTGGCATAGCGAATCAGGAAAATGTTGGTTACCACATAGAACACTCCGAAACAGACAAAGCGATATCCAATTCCGGAAAAAGGAGGAAGCTCCGCGATCTGCTGGCTTACCAGCGTAGTGCTGGCGTTTAAGGTACCAGTAGAAAATCCGATGGCTCCGCCCAGGATAATAATGGCAGTTCCTGTCAGAGAATCCAGCCCCAAAGCAAGGGACAGCATTACCATCACCGGCGCAAAAGCAATAAACATATTAACCGCCTGAGTGGTGCAGATCAGGCCAAAGATCAGAGTCAAAATCGGGATAAAGATGGCTATTTTCCCAGAAAACTTCATGGCCACCTTAGCTACAATCGCCTGAAGGGCCCCTGACTTGGTCAGCATGTGGAAAGCGCCGCCGGAGAACAGGATGACCAGAAGCAGATCGATGTTGTCCATAAATGCGTTTACTATATACATGGGGATTAAACCCGGATTTACCGGCGTCCTGGGTACGTAGGAGAACTGCTGCGGGTCGATCACCTCCACTCCTCTGGCGTCTTCAAAACGGACATACTCTCCGGCGGGGATAATCCAAGTCAAAATTACCGCTACCACAATAATCGCAAGAATAATTACAAAGGTATGCGGCATTTCAAATTTTCTTTTTTCCTTCATATACACTTCATTCCTTTCTTCTTTTGGTCTTAATTCCTTAAATCACCAGAAGGCAGGGCCCTTGTCTTCTTGACCATCGGCTATGAATCCAGTATAATCCCCTTAGATACATAAATCAAATTTAAAATTTCTAAACTTTTCATAGCCAAAAGCTATGTTTTATTCCTTTCATCAACCGCGGTTTTAATGAATCAAGGAGGAAGCAGATATGGATTTAAAGGAACAGGAATACGTGGTAGCTCTCGCGGAATACGGCAGCATCACCCGGGCAGCAGAAGCCCTTTTCATTTCCCAGCCCACATTGAGCATCTTTTTAAGCCGTCTGGAAAATCGTCTGGGGACACCCCTTTTTGACAAGATCGGCAGAAAGCTGGTTCCCACCGTAGCCGGGGAGCTCTATGTGCGGCGGGCCAAGGAGCTGCTCATGATCCAAAGCCAATTTCAGGGCGAGCTGTCCGATTTGATTTCCGGTTCTTACGGACGGCTGAGGCTGGGAATTCACAGCCGCAGAAGTTCTTATCTGCTGCCCAAGGTAATGGCCCAGTTTCGTATCCAATACCCTAACGTAGATTTATCCCTTTGCGAGACCGGGAGTGCTGATATGGAGCAGAAGCTTATGGAGGGCAGCCTGGACCTGATTCTGTCCAACCGTTTTCTACAGCCGGAAAAGCTGGCTTTCTTCCCTATTTACCAGGACACTTTGGTAGCCGCCCTCCCCTTCGGACATCCGGCCTGTGAAAAAACCGTCATGCTGCCGGGCCATACGCGGCGCTGGCTGGACCTCCGGGAACTGAGAGATGAATTTTTCATTCTCCAATATCCCCACCAGACAACCCGCCTGTTTACCGACCAGGCCCTGCGCTACAGCGGCGTTGTGCCAAAGAAGCTTTTTTACATTCAGAATATGGAAACGGCCGCCCAGATGGCGGCCGAAGGAGTGGGCGTAGCCTTCTCCATGGACAGCTACGCCAAGCATTTTACTTATGAAAAACCAGTTTATTTCTTTGAAGTAGGGGACCCGGATTTTTCCGTCCAGATTGCCCTGGCCCACCGAAAGGAGGCCCATATCCCGAAATACATGGAACTCTTCATCCGGCTGGTAAGGGAGAACTTCAACCGATAAAATCACGCCGCGAAATTGCCCGTATACAGCTGATAGTATTTGCCCTTGGCGGCAATCAGCTCGTCGTGGGTTCCCCTCTCGATGATCCGTCCCTGCTCCATGACCATGATGC
>ERZ1643247.862-NODE-862-length-32770-cov-7.230078_pt1 | contig 32770 bp, 22 predicted proteins | sample MGYA00579264_ERZ1643247 | MGnify/ENA primary metagenome ERZ1643247 (study PRJEB29033, sample SAMEA4952262) | chicken gut metagenome | biome: Broiler Chicken; feature: Gastrointestinal Tract; material: Caecum | place: Ireland | collected 2018 | study: Broiler... | reverse complement strand
CCACCTGGCCGTCCTGGGTCAGCTGCACATCCAGCTCCATGCCGAAGCCGCCCCGCACCGCCAGGTCAAAGGCCATCAGGGAATTTTCCGGCACACCCTTCTCCTTGTCGTGCAACCCCCGGTGGGCGTAATCGTAGGTTTGAAAGGCGGAAAAATCCGCCCGGGGCAGATGGGGCCCAATGGCCCACAGCCAAGCCACAAGGCCCGCCACCAGCACAAGACCCAGAATTGCCAACGCTATCGTCATCTCGGTTTCCTCCCACAGGGCCGCCCGCATCCTTCCTGGGGCAGCCAAAAATTCCGGCGGCTTGCCACTACTATTTTCCCCGCCGTTCCGGTATAATAAGGGCAACACTCCGGCGCCAAGCGCAGCCTGTCACAGGCTTTGGCCGGTGTTGCCCTTATACTATATACCCTTCCCGCCTGTTTTTCAACAGGCCCCAGGAAAAAGCCCCAGTAGAAAGGAGCGTCTTTCAATGAAATTTACCAAAGGCTATTGGCTCAATCTGCCTGGCGTGGAAAACGCCGATTGCGTGCAAATCCGAGAAGTCCGGGTGGAACAAAACCGGGTGTACTTGTACGCCGTCCCCTATCCCCAGGACGAACGGGCCATGGGCGGCCCTGTGCTGGAAATGTACGTCTCTTCCCCGAAACAAGACATTCTTCGCCTGCAGGCGTGGCACTTTATGGGCAGCGTCCAAAAAGAACCCGCGTTCGAAATGGACCTGGAGGACCTGCCCTTGGCGGTGACGGAGTTTGCAGGGGGGCTGTCCATCCGCAGCGGAAAAACGGAGCTGCGCATCACCCAGAACCCCGCCTCCTTCACCTACTACTACGACGGGAAATTCCTCACCCGGGTGGGCGACCGGTTTGGCCACGCCATGATCAGCACCATGAAAACCCCGGAGGGCCCCTTTATGCGGGTACAGTTGGACCTGGGCATCGGGGAAAACGTCTACGGCCTGGGGGAACGCTTTACCCCCTTTGTGAAAAACGGCCAGGTGGTGGACATGTGGAACGAGGACGGCGGCACCTCCTCGGAGATCGCCTACAAAAACATCCCCTTCTACTTGACCAACAAGGGCTACGGGGTCTTTGTCAACTCCAGCGGCAAAGTGTCCTATGAAATCTGCTCGGAGGCGGTGACCCGGGTGCAGTTCTCCCTGCCCGGGGAAAAGATCGACTTTATGGTCATCGGCGGCGGCGACGGGAAAGCCGTGCTGCAAAATTACACCGCCCTCACCGGCCGTCCGGCTTTGCCCCCTGCGTGGAGTTTCGGCCTGTGGCTGACCACCTCTTTCACCACCAGCTACGACGAGGCCACCGTGCGCAGCTTTGTGGAGGGCATGCGGCAGCGGCACATCCCCCTGCACGTGTTCCACTTCGACTGCTACTGGATGGCGGAAAACCAGTGGTGCAACTTCACCTGGGACAAAGCCATGTTTGACGACGCCCCCGCCATGCTGGCCCGCATGAAGGAGGAGTTCGGCCTGAAGATCTGCGTGTGGATCAACCCCTACATCGGCCAGAAATCCCCCCTGTTCCGGGAGGCCATGGAACTGGGCTACCTGCTCAAGCGGCCAAACGGAGACGTGTGGCAGTGGGATTTGTGGCAGGCGGGCATGGGCATTGTGGACTTCACCAACCCCGGCGCCTGGAACTGGTACCAGGACAAGCTGCGCGCCCTGCTGGACCAGGGGGTGGACTGCTTCAAAACCGACTTTGGCGAGCGCATCCCCACAGACGTGGTCTACTACGACGGCAGCGACCCGGAGTTGATGCACAACTACTATCCTTACCTGTATAACAAATGCGTGTTCCAACTGCTGGAAGAGACCAAGGGCAAAAACCAGGCCTGCCTGTTCGCCCGCAGCGCCACCGTGGGCGGCCAGAAGTTCCCTGTGCACTGGGGCGGGGACTGCACCTCCAACTACCTGTCCATGGGAGAATCCCTGCGGGCAGGGCTTTCCCTGTGCCTGTCGGGCTTTGGCTTCTGGAGCCACGACATCTCCGGCTTTGAGGGCACCGCCCCCGACGACGTCTACAAGCGCTGGGCGGCCTTTGGGCTGCTGTCCACCCACAGCCGGCTGCATGGGTCCAACTCCTACCGGGTGCCCTGGCTCTTTGGGGAGGAATCTGTGGACGTGCTGCGGAAATTCACCAATCTAAAGTGCACCTTGATGCCCTATCTCTATGCCCAGGCGGTGTACACCCACGAGACCGGCGTGCCCACCATGCGGGCCATGGTGCTGGAATTCCCCGAGGACATTCCCTGCGCCTCTCTGGACCGGCAGTACATGCTGGGAGACCGGCTGCTGGTGGCCCCGGTGTTCACTAAAGAGGGAGACGTGGACTACTACCTGCCCCAGGGCACCTGGACCAACTTGCTGGACAACCGGGTGGTGGAAGGGGGCAGCTGGCAGTATGAAGTCCACGACTTTATGAGCCTGCCTCTGATGGTCCGGGAAAACACCCTGCTGCCGGTGGGCGCCGACGACCAACAGGTGGAATACGACTACGGCAAGGACTTGACCCTCCACCTGTTCGCCCTGAAGGACCAGGCCCACACCGATGTGAAGGACAGGTACGGCAACGACTTGCTCCAGGCCTGGGCCAACAACCAGGACGGCCGCGTCACCCTCACCTTTGCGGGCAAGGCCCAGGGCCTGCGGGTGCTACTGCGGAATATCCACCAGGTGCAAGACCTGTCCGGCGCAAAGGCGGAGGACACCCCGCTGGGCCTGTGCCTGCAGGTCAACGATTCCCTGGAACCGGTGACCTTCTCCCTGTAAAAAAGCTCCCTGCCATCTATAACAGATCCCCCGGCTGCGCCGGGGGATCTCCCTTTGCGGGTTCGACCCCAAGGAAAAAAGGAAGCTCCTCGGGGATGCCGGGGAAGCTTCCTTCTCAGCCGCCTTTCGCCGGAGGCCCTTGGGGCAACCCTGCAACCAAGAAGACCCTCGCCCCCCTCCCCGGCTGCTGCGTCAAGGGGGTCTCCTGCAGACAAAACAGCGACCTCCAGCTTGTGCCGGGGATCGCTGTTTTCTTCTTATTCTGGGCTCGCTGCAACAGGGTTAGGAATGGCAGGAGTGGCCTTCGCCGCAGGCGTGGTGCTCTCCGCAGGAATGGCCTTCCCCGTGGCCGTGGTGGCTGCAGAGGATATCCGGCTGAAACACCAGACGCCCCGCCAGCAGATCTTCCACCGCCTGGTCGGCGCTGCCGGAAACGCCTCCGTACAGCTCAATGCCCGCTTGGGCCAGAGCGGTCTTGGCGCCGCCTCCAATGCCTCCGCAGAGGAGGGTGTCCACACCCTGGTCCTTCAAAAAGCCGGCCAGGGCCCCGTGGCCGGAGCCGTTGGTGTCCACCACCTGTGCAGAGGTCACCTGGCCCTCCTCCACCTGGTAGATCTTAAACTGAGCCGTGTGGCCGAAGTGCTGGAACACCTGGCCGTTTTCATAGGTTACTGCGATTTTCATGCACATCTCTCCTTGTTTCGCACGCCTGGGGCAGGGGGAACAGCCCCATCCCGTCCCCGGACCGGGGCAAAGCTCATACTGGCCGCCCTGGATGCGCAGCTCCCAGCCCTCCACCAGGCAGCCCGCCAACTTTTTGCGGGCGCTGGTATAGATTCCCTGGACAGTGGCCCTGGCCACGCCCATGCGGGCCGCGGCCTCCTCCTGGGTGAGCCCCACCCAATCCAGCAGGCGGATGGATTCAAATTCGTCTACGGTCATCTCCAAAGGCTGCGGCGCGCCGGTCCCTTCCAGGCTGCCAAACCTGCGGCATGCCGGCAGCGCGCACACCCTGCGCCGTTTACAGGGCCTGGGCATGTTCCCACCTCATTTCTGGCATATGCTATTTATATAGTCCAGTATACCACATTCCTGCGCCCAGTCAACCCCAAGAGGAAAATTCCTCACCGGGGCCAGCGGTACTCCCGGTCCGGCAGCGGGGGAAAGTCCGTGTAGGGCTTGTCCTGGTACCAGTAGGCCACCGTGGCCACGTCGTCCTGGCGCTCGAACAGCCCTCGGTGACAGGCCCCAATCTGCTGCAGGGTCACCCGGATGTCCTTCTCAAAGTGAATGGGGTCCGGAATGTGCCAGCGGTAAAACCCCCGCATGGGCGGGCAGTCGTCGTTGTGATAGTTGTTGTGCACAGTGGTGTCGTGGTGGGAGTAGAAGGGATACCCCAAAAAGGGGGTGCAGTAAGTCTGCTCCACGGTTTTGCCGTTCTCCTGGTGGGCAAAGCTCCAAGCCCCGCCGAAGTAGTCCTCCGTGCCGGTGCAGCAGATGGTGGGGTAATCGGTGTCCCCGTCCAGGTAAAACTTCATTTCACCCTCGCCCCACCAATACCGCTCCAAAGTGGTCAGGGCCAGATAGGTGCCCACATACTGGCCCCGCCCCCGCACGTTGTCCAGCACCACGTAATCCTGGGCTTTTTCCGTCAGGCGCTGCCGCCGCCACTGGGCGTGAAAATACCCCGCTTCCTCCGGCACGGGCTTCAGGCAGTAATCGATCTGATAAAAGAAGGCTGGCACCGGGTTTTTGTGCTGGTTTTCCACGGTGATCTTAGCCCCTTTGCGGAACGGCATAGGGAAATAGCAGTTAAATCCCCGGCTGGGATTCACCGCAATGGGCAGGGAATTGACCAGACAGCCCTGGGCAAACCCGCAGCAGAAGAAGTCTCCCAAAGGCGCCTCCACCGAGGGCTTCTCCTCTCCGTCCCAGTACATGCGCAGCACCAGATCCCGCAGCACAAAGCAGTCGGCGTCGCTGGTCCGGTCCGTCACGGTGATCCAAATGTGGGAGATCACGCCGGAGCCTTCTATCTCTCCCAGCAGGGCGGTCTCTCCAGGCTGTATCTCTCCCAGGCAGGGAGATCCCTTCCGGGAAGGCCCCAACCCGCTGGAGGCCATGCCGCCCCTCCCCTTTTCCCCCCGGGGGTTTTCTCCGTTGATCGCCCGGCTCTGCCCTCCGGTGAGCAGCGCCAGGGAGTCCCATCCAAAGCCAAACATACAAACATCCTCCTTCGCTGGCCATGTTTTTTGCATTATACCACAAAGCCCCTCCTGCTGCCAGAGATTTTCTCGGGACATTTTGCCCCGACGCCTTGACATTTTTCGCCCACATGGTATGCTGAACACAAGCTTGTTTGAAGATTTGGAAAGGGGAACCTTGCATGAAACTCACCGTACTGGGCAGCTGCTCCGGCACCGAGCCCCAGCCAAACCGCCACCAAACCTCCGTCGCCGTGGAGACCGGGGGAAAGCTGTTTTATGTGGACGCCGGGGAAAACTGCTGCTATTCCTCCTATTTGGGAGGCATCGACCAAACCCGCACCGCCGCTGTTTTTATCACCCACACCCACATGGACCACGTGGGCGGCCTGCCCCATCTGCTGTGGAACCTGCGCAAAATCTGCACCCTCTCCCCGGAAAACCAGGAGGCCATGCAGGGGAGGACCATCGAAGTCCACATGCCGGACCTGTCTGTCTACGCCGGGGTGCGGGCCATGCTGCTGGCCAGCGAAGGCCACTACGACACCGTGTTCCGCCTGGAACCCCACATGCTCCGGGACGGGGCCGCCTTTCACCGGGACGGGGTCACCTTCACCGCTTTTCACAACCTGCACCTGGGCGTGCCCGCCCCGGGGACTTCTTGGAAGAGCTATTCTTTCCTGCTGGAAGCAGAGGGGAAAAAGGTGCTCTTTTCCGGGGATTTCCGGGACCTGTCCGAGCTGCTCTCCCACATGAAAGGTGCGGATCTGGTCTTCCTGGAGACGGGCCACCACCGGGCCGCCTCCCTGTGCTGGGAGCTGAAAAACTCCGGCATCCGTACCGGAAAGCTGGTGTTCTACCACCACGGGGTGGAGATTCTGCAGGACTTTTCCGGGGAACTCCAGGCCGCCCGGGCCATTTTAGGCGACCAGGTGGAATTTGCCGACGACGGGTCCGTCTACCAGCTGTAACACAAAGCGCATACAAAAAAGGCTGTTCCCTCTGAACAGCCTTTTTCTTTTCTGTGCCGGAGACTTACACCTGCACCTTTCCCGCCAAGATGTTCTTGTAGTCCTCCAGGTTCTGCTCCAGCAGCGTGGGGGTGTCCAGGCCATAGGGACATTTGCTCTTACACTGGCCGCAGTGGAGGCAATCCTCAATTTTCATCATCATGGCCTGGCTCTCCGGGGTCAGCCAGTTGGCGGAGGGGCTGCGGCGGATCAGCTGGCTCATGCGGGCGCACTGGTTGATGGTGATCCCCACCGGGCAGGGCATGCAGTAGCCGCAGGCCCGGCAGAAGTTGCCGATCAGCTCTTTCCGGTCCTTCTCGATGACCGCCTGAATCTCCGGGTCGTCCATGGTGGGGGGATTGTCGATGTAGGAGATGAACTCGTCCAGCTCGTTCTCCTTCTGCACCCCCCAAATGGGCAGGGCGTTGTCAAACTGGGCCTGCCAGGCATAGGCCGCGGCGGAGTTGGTGATCAGCCCGCCGGAGAGGCCTTTCATAGAGATAAAGCCCACACCCTTCTCCTTGCACAGGTTGACCAGGGCAATGTCCCGGTCGGTGGCCAAATAGCAGAAGGGGAACTGCAGCGTGTCGTACAGGCCGGAAGCGGCCGCTTCCTCCGCCACACCCAGCCGGTGGTTGGTGATGCCGATAAAGCGGATCTTCCCCTGCTTTTTGGCCTCCTCCATGGCCTCATACAGCCCGGTGCCGTCCCCAGGCTTGGGACAGAAGGCCGGGTTGTGGAATTGATAGACGTCGATGTAGTCTGTTTTCAGCAGGCGCAGGCTGGTCTCCAGATCCTTCCAAAAGCCTTCTACCGTGGTGGAAGGTGTCTTGGTGGCGATGTAGATCTTGTCCCGCACAGAGGAAAGGGCCAGGCCCATTTTTTCCTCGCTGTCGGAATAGGAGCGGGCCGTGTCAAAATAGGTGATGCCCGCCTCAAAAGCCTTGCGCAGCAGCATGCCGGCGTAGTCTGTGCTCACCCGCTGGATGGGCAGCGCCCCAAAGCCGTTTTTATTGACGGTGATTCCCGTCCTCCCCAAAGTGACCTGTTGCATAGTGGTACCGTCCTTTCTGTAGAATCCTGTTTCCTTCTGGCTATGCACATCCATTTTAGCACATAAAGTTCGGTTTAAGTCAAGGGCTTTCCAAAGGAGTTGCCCAAGCCCTCTGCCAGGAATTCCTCCGCCCGGTGGCAGGCGCACAGCCGCCCTGGCTCCACCTGGCGCAAAAGGGGTTTCTCCTGCCGGCAGCGCTCCCCGCAGGCAAAACACCGGGTGTGGAACGGGCAGCCCTCCGGCGGATGGGCCGGGCTGGGCAAGTCCCCGGACAGCACAATCCGTCCTTCCCCCTCTGCAGAGGCGGAAAACAGCGCTCGGGTATAGGGGTGCAGGGGATGCTGCACCAGGGCGCCGCAGCTGCCCAGCTCTACCAGCTCCCCCAAATACATGACTCCCACCCGGTCCGCCAGGTAGGAGACCACGTGCAAGTCGTGGGAGATAAACAGATAGGTCAGCCCCAGTTTCCGGCGAAGCTCCAGCAGCAGGTTGAGCACCTGGGCCTGCACGGACACATCCAGGGCAGACACCGGCTCGTCGCAGACCACAAACTCCGGATGCAGCACCAAGGCGATGGCGATGGCTACCCGCTGGCGCTGGCCCCCGGAAAGTTCCCCCGGCAGCCGGTTCCAGTAGGTTTCGTCCAAGCCCACAGCCCGCAGCATGTCCAGCGCCCGTTCCCGCCGCTCCTGGCGGCTTTGCCCCCATTTGTGAATCTGCAAAGGTTCCTCCACCAGCCACCCAATGGGCTTCAGAGGGTCAATGGAGGAGTAGGGGTCTTGAAAGATGATCTGCATGCTCCGGCAGAGGGCCTTTCTCTCCCGAGGGCTGGGCCGTGTCACGTCCCGGCCGTGGAACAGCACCTGCCCCTCCGTGGGCTCCAGCAGCCGCACCAGCATCTGCCCCAAAGTGGACTTGCCGCAGCCGGACTCCCCCACCAGCCCAAACACCTCCCCGGGAAAGATATCCAAGCTCAGGGAGCGCACCGCGCGCACCCGTTCCCGGCCCTGGCGGAACTCTTTGGAAAGGCCCCGCAGCTGCACCAGAGGGGTGGAAGTTTCCTCCCGGATCGGGTCTCTCTCGGTTTGGGTCATGGGTTTATCGCCTCCTTTGCGTCCACACAGCGCGCGCCCTGGGTCCCTCGGACCGCCAAGGGCAGGGATTTTTCCCGGCAAACCTCCCGGCGGCGGGGACACCGGTCATAGAAGGGACAGCCCCGGCTGCGCCGCTCCTCTAAGGCGGGCACCGCCCCCGGAATGGAGGACAGAGGAGTCCCCCGCTTCTCCCAGGAGGGAATGGAATCCAGCAGCCCCTTGGTGTAGGGGTGCAGAGGCGAAGCCAGCACTTCCTCCGTGCTTCCCCACTCCACCAAACTGCCGGCATACATGAGATACACCCGGCTGCACAGCCGGCGCACCACCCCCAGGTCGTGGGAAATCAGCAGCACGGCGGTGCCCAGCTCCCGGTTCATCTGCAGCAGCAGCTCCATTATCTGGGCCTGGATGGTCACGTCCAGGGCTGTGGTAGGCTCGTCCGCCACCAGCAGCCGGGGCCGGTTGATCAGGGCCATGGCGATCATCACCCGCTGCCGCATGCCCCCGGACAGCTGATGGGGATACTCCTCATACAGCCGCTCCGGATCCGGCAGGCCCACTTGGGCCATGGCTTCCAGGGCCCGCCGGCGGGCCTCCTCCTTCCCGGCGCCGTGCATCCGGGCGGCCTCCCCCACCTGGCGTCCCACTTTCATCAAGGGGTTGAGGGCGGTCATGGGCTCCTGAAAAATCATGGCCAGATCCTTGCCCCGGTACCGGTCCCACTGATCCTGGGCCAAGCCGCCCAGCTCTGTGCCCCCCAAGAGGATCTTCCCCCGGGAAACCCGGGCGCCCGGAGGCAACAGCCCCAGGGTGGCCAAGGCGGTCAGGGTCTTTCCACAGCCCGACTCCCCCACCAAGGCCACCATTTCCCCGGGAGCCACGTGCAGTGTCACATCCTTTACCGCAGGATAGGACGCCCCACCCCGGGCAAATTCCACGGTCAAACCCTCCAGGGAGAGCACCGCTCCTTTGGGATCAGCCATGGCGGGTCACCTCCTGCAGGGCATCGCCCATCAGATTAAATCCCATCACCAGCAGCGTGATGGCCGCCGCAGGAATCAGCACATACCACCACGCCTGCAGCATCTCCCCCTGGGCCTCGCTGAGCATGCGCCCAAAACTGGGGGTGGTGGGTTCCATGCCCAGGCCCAAATAGCTGAGTCCCGCCTCGCTCATGACAGCCCCCGCAAACCCCAGGGCCCCGGTGACCACCAATTCCGGCGTCAAATGGGGGAGAATGTGGCGAAACAGAATCCTTCCGTCCCCGGCCCCCCGGGCGCGGGCAGCCTTTACAAACTCTGCGTCCCGATACTGCAGGAAGCCGCCCCGGGCAATGCGGGCAAACCGGGGCACAGACATCAGACCCAGGGCCAGCACCAGGTTCTGCAAGCCGTTGCCGAATACGGCGATCAGCATCAACGCCAGCAGCACCCCGGGAAAGGCCATCTGCACATCGATCAGCTTCATCACCACTTCGTCGATTTTTCCTCCATAATAGCCGGCCACTGCTCCGACCACGCCGCCCAGCACCAGGCCGAACACCACGGTGAGAGCTCCCACCAAAAACGAATAGCGCGCGCCCACCATCACCCGGCTGAGCACATCCCGGCCGAACTGGTCGGTGCCCAAGGGATGGGCCGGGGAAAAGAACGCCAAGGCGTGCTGGGTGTCCATGGCCTCCGGGTCATAGGGGGTGTAGAACAAACCCACCGTCATAAGCAGCAGCATCAGCCCCACCATGGCCGCACCCAAAAGGAAGGTCCCCTTGTGCAGGCACCGTTGCATCACCCTTTGAAAGCCCACATGTTTTCCCCCTTTCACTTGCGCCGAATACGGGGATCCACCACAGAATAGAACAGGTCCACCCCAAAGTTGCACACCACCACCAGCGCGGCCAAATACAAAACCAAGCCCTGGATCAACGGCAGGTCCCGGGAGTTGATCGAGGTGGCGATCAGCCGCCCGATCCCCGGCAAGGAGAACAGGTTCTCCACCAAAATGCTCCCTCCCAGCACATCCGTAATGGTCATACCAAATACGGTCAACACGGGAATCAGGGAGTTGCGCAGCACATGTACCCGCAGGATCCTGGAGCCAGGCACCCCTTTGCTCCTGGCTGTTTTTACGTACTCCTGCCCCTCCTGTTCTAGGATGCTGGCCTGCACATAGCGGATCAGCACCGCTGCGGAGCCAAAGGCAATGGACACCGCCGGAAGGGTCAAGCTCTTCACACAGGCCAGGGGGTCTTGGGAAAAAGGCGTATACCCCATGGAGGGGAACCACCCCAACCCCACGGAAAAGACGCTGACCAGCAATACGCCCACACAGAAGGAGGGCACCGACAGCCCCAGCTGGGAGAGCAAGGACACCGGCAGGGCGTATTTCTTTTTGCTGTGGTGGGCCAGCCAAATGCCCACAGGCAGCCCCACCGCCGCCGTCAGCACCAGCGCGTACACAGCCAGTTGAGCCGTGACTCCCAGGGCGCTTCCCAGCAGTGCAGACACCGGCTGGTGATACCGGTAAGAGGTGCCCAAATCTCCCCGCAGCACCCCGCCCAGCCACTCTAAAAAGCGCAGAGGGGCCGGCCTGTCCATGCCCAGCTCCTCACGCAGCTGCTGCAGCTGCAAAGGGTCTGCATCCACCCCCAAGATGACCCTGGCCGGATCTCCGGGCAGGATTTGAAACACCAGGAAGGTGAGCAGAGACACCAAAAACAAGGTGACCAGAAAGCCGGCCACCTTCCGCACGTAATAGGCCATAGATCCCCCTCCTTTTGTTCCGGCCGCCCAGGTCTTCCGACCCCCGGATGCCCCTTGGAAAAGCGTCCCTTTCCCGGGAAGGGAACGCCGGCTTTGCGCCCGGCTGTCCCCGCTTACTCAGGCAGTCTCATAGTACAGCTTGCTGAAGTCCAAAAATCCCACCGGATAGAAGGTGTACCCTTTCAAATCCTTTCGGCAGGCCACCACCAAATTGGGGTCGCACAGAAAGACACCCGCCGCGTCCTGGGTGAGGATCTCCTGACAGCGCTTGTACGTCTCCGCCCGGGCTTCCGGATCCAGCTCTGTGGCGGCGCTGGCAAGCAGCTGGTCATATTCCGGGTTGGAATACCGGTAAAAATTCCGGTCGTAGTCGCTGGCAAACCGCCCCAGCACATCCTGGGGATCCAGCTTGCCGCTGAGCCCGATGATGGTGCCCTGGTAGTTGGCGTTGGTGTACACATCCTCCAGCCAGGTGGCCCACTCCACCGTTTCAATCTCCATGGTGATCTGCAGAGGGCGCAGCTGCTGGGCAAGGATTTGGGCGGTGTCTATGTGGGGCTGGTAATTGGAGGGCACCTTCACCGTAAAAGTGAAGCCGTCCCCCAAGCCTGCCTCGTCCAAAAGGGCCTGGGCCTTTTCCAAATCCGTGTCGTACGTCCCTTCCAAACTGTCGTTGTAATAAGTCTCCATCACAGGGCTGAAATTGGTGTACAGCTTGGTGGCATAGCCGCCGAACACACTGTCCACAATCTGGTCCTTGTCCACGGCGTAGCTGATGGCCTGGCGCACCCGCACGTCGTCAAAAGGCGCTTGGGAATTGTTCAGCGCCAAAATCTGCACCATGTTCTGGGGGGCGTTGACAATGTCAAACTGACCCTCCAGCACCTGGGCGTCGTCGGCCTCAATGGAAGCCACATCCAAACTGCCCGACTGCAGCGCCGACACCACCGCCGCCGGATCCGTCATAATGTAGATCTCCGCCCGGTCGATGCGGGGCATTTTTTCCTGGTCGTAATAGTCCAGGTTCTTTTCCAGCACCACCCGCTGGGCAGGGGTGTACTCCACAAACCGAAAAGGTCCCGTCCCCACCGGATGGGTGGCCTGCTCCTCGTACCCCTCCGGCAGAATGGGCTCGATGTTCAAGGCCAAAAACGCCGCGGAGGGCTGCTTCAAATGGACCACAAAGGTGTGCTCATCCGGCGCTTCCACGCTCTCTACCACGGTGAAGTCACTGGAAAGAGGCTCTTCCCCGTCCAGTCCCGCCAGGCGGTTGTAGGTGTAGACAGCGTCCTCCGCCGTAAATTCCTTTCCGTTGTGGAACTGCACCCCTTCCCGCAGGAAAAAAGTGTAGGTCAGGCCGTCGGAAGCCACCTCCCACCGCTGCGCCAAACCGGGGACAATAGCCCCCGTCTCGTCGAACGAGCACAGCCCTTCAAACACATTGTGGAAAATCGCCTCTGTATCCGTGGCGGCAGACTGCCAAGGGTCCAGGCTGTCCGGCTCCGAGCCAATATTCATGCGCACCACAGCCGTGTCCGCCTCCCCCGAGGAGGCTGTTTCCCCCTGGCTGCCGCATCCTGCAAAAACAACCGGCAGCAAACAGAACGCCAGCACCAGGCCAAGCACTCGTTTTTTCATCGCGTACGTTCTCCTTCCGTTCTCTGTATGGTCCACGCTCTTTTCAAGCCACTGTGGGTAGTGTGCCCGGACCTTCTTGCGTATTTTCACGTCTCCGCTCTCCCGCCGCCTCTTTCTAAGAAAAAGGGCGCAAAACAGCGGCGGCTGTTAAATCCGGGTAAATTATACCACAAATCTGCAAGGTTGTGTAGCCTGCCTTTCCCTTTGCACCGCCCCGTTGCCCACTTTTCTTCAAAAAACCGGGGAAAAAATTTAAAAATCCCCGTTGACAATCCGCCAGTCCGGTGCTATAATAGTCAAGCGTTGAGGCGTGAGCCTTATAAATTGCATAGATGCAGGTGTGGCGGAATTGGCAGACGCGTATGGTTCAGGTCCATATGAGCGCAAGTTCATGCAGGTTCAAGTCCTGTCACCTGCACCAGGTCGAGTACTCATAAGGGTACTCGACCTTTTTTATGCCCCGTATGGATTGCCGCTCCTCCCCGCAAAAAGTCATGCCCAGCTGCTCGGTTGCAAGCGCCCTCGCTTACGTCTCGCTGTCGCTACCAACTTTTTGCGGTGGAAGGGCATTGCCCTTCGGTCCTCTATTTCGTCACCCCAACCCAAGCCAAGTGCTCAGCAGGGTACTCGGTTTTTTCCCATCTGTACCTGTCCGCTGCACCTTATCTGCACAAAAGGGAGCCCTCTCTGGGAGCGCTCCCTTTTGTATCTCTTCGGGGGATTCACCCCAGGGGTACGGAATTTCCTCTTTCCCCAGCGCTGGGCTTTTGGGATCCGGCATTTTTTCACTTTCCCCTTCTCTGCCACGCTTCGATTGTCATCACCGGCCCCGCTTTTTCCCGTGCGTTTGGGGTCCTGTACGTTTTCCCTTGCCTGGGTTGCGAAGGAGCAGCCGGGTCTCGCCTGGGTTGAGGGAGGGAAGCACCACCGCCACCCGAGGATGGGCAAACTCTTCCCGCACCATATCCCGCAGAACCGTTCCCCGCTGGTATCCGTGGATCACCCGCAGCTCTTGGACTTCTTCCGGGGCTTGGTTCAACCAGCCCTCCAAAAGCATGCGGGCCTCCCGTTCGTACACCCCGTGGAGATCCACCACCGCCACGGGCCCCTCTCTTTTAAAGCGCACCCTACATTCCTCCCAGAAAAGCTTTACGTTTCCTCTTAGTATACATCCCTCTGGGAGAGATGTGCAAGAGCCCGTCCCCAACAGCAAAGGGCCGCCCCCAAAGGAGCCGCCCTTTTTCTCTTACGCCAGCACACGGAAATTCTTCCACTTGCCGCTTTTATACCGAATGGCCAGGATGACCGCTTTGATGCACCAATCTCCCGCCATGGCAAAGGCGATGCCGATCACGCCCCCCTGCATCCACACGCCAAAGAGAATGGACAGCGCCACCCTGCAAACCACGGTACAGAACAGGGAGATATACATAGTGAACTTCACATCTCCCGCTGCCCGCAGCCCATTGGAGAAGGGTCCGGACAGGGGAAAGGCCACTGCGTTGAACAAGTTGTGGATCACCACCAGGAGCAGCACCAACTGTTTGGCCTCCTCCGACAGGTCGTAGAGCAGCAGCAACAGCGGCGTTCCGGCCAACACCAGCCCGTTCCACAAAATAGAGATGAAGAACGTCAGCCGGGTCAGCTTGCGCATGTAGTAATCCGCCGCGTCCACATCTTGGGCGCCCATACACTGGCCGATCACGGTGATAAACGCCGGACCCAAAGCCCCGCCGACCAAAGCCGCCAAAGACCAGATGCTCTGGGCCACCCCGTTGGCGGCGATCTGCACGGTCCCAAACATAGCCGTAATGGAGCTGAGCGCCACTTTGGCCAGCTGGAACAGCCCGTTCTCAATGGAGTTTGGCACGGCGATCCCCAGCAAGCGCCGGATCATGGACCCATTCCAGGTCATTATATTCTTCCACGCCAGGTAGATGGAGTTCTTCTTGGAGAAGCAGAGCACGGTCATGATCACCGCCGCAACCATGCGGGAAATGGTGGAAGGCCAGGCCACGCCAGCCACGCCTGCGTGCAGCACAAAGATGCCAATGGCGTTGCCCACCACGTTGATGGCGTTCATCACCAGGGAGACATTCATGGTCACATGGGTCTTGCTCATGCTCCGGTACAGAGCGGCCCCGGCGTTATACACAGCCAGCGCCGGATAGGAATAGGCGGAAATCCGCAGATAGATCAAACTGGCCTCCATAACGTCTGGCTCCACCTGGCCGAAGAGCAGCTGCAGCAAGGGTTGGTCGAACACCAGCGCCACCGCCATGCACACCACGGAAAACAGGAACGAAACTGTGTACAGCTGTCCGGAGGCCAAGTTGCCGTTTTTGGGATCCCCATGGCCAATGTATTGGCTGACGACCACTGCGCCTCCCGAGGCCAAAGCGGTGAATAAGTAGATGAAAAACGTGTTCAGCATGTTCACCAGGGAGACGCCGGAAACAGCGGCTTCTCCCGCATAGCTGACCATCATGGTATCCGCAATGCCCACCAGCATAGCCAAAAACTGCTCCCCAAACAGGGGCAAAATCAACAGCTTTAAATCCCGGTTGGAGAACAGCTGCCTCTCGGGAGCAATCTGCGTCTTTGGCTCCACAATCCAATTCCACAAGCGCTGCACCATGTTCCACACCTCGCAAATTTCCAGGGGAAAACCGTCTGTTCCCCCTCTCTTTGGCTTTATTGTACCAGGGGAGGACAGCAATGTCCAATACTTAAGTACTATCTGCCACCATGCCCTGTGAGCATGCATGGAAGGCTTTTCCCTTGAACGATGCTTTTCTCCATGGGCTGCCCTCCCCCGACGGTCTCCAGACGCCTCTACAAACAACAAAACGCCCCGAAAACCAAGGCAAAACCAACCTTCTTTTCGGGGCGTATGCGTATTTATTCGTTTCCGCAGAACCGGTGCTTACTTCGTCTTCTCCAGGGGATGGTAGCAAGCCACTTTACGGCCAGGAGCAATCTCTTTCAGCTCCGGACGGTCCTTGCGGCACTCTTCCGTTGCATAGGGGCAGCGGGGAGCAAACTTGCAGTAGGTGATGGAGTATTCCTTGTCCTCCATGTCGGGAAGGACCAGGTCCTCTTTCCACTTATCGCCTACGCGGGGAACCGCGTTCATCAGCAGCTCCGTGTAAGGATGGGCGGGCTCGTCCATAATGTCCTTGGCAGAGCCGTATTCGATCAAGGTGCCGCGATACAGGGTGGCAATGTAGTCGGATACGTAGTAAGCCGTGGACAGGTCATGGGTGATGTAGATAAAGGAGATCTTATACTTATCCCGCAGCTCCTTAAACAGGTTGACGATGTTCATCTTCATGGAGGCGTCGATAGCCGCCACAGGTTCGTCCGCAATGATCAGCTTCGGCCGGGTGATCAGGGCGCGGGCAATGGACACACGCTGCAGCTCACCACCAGAGAACTGGGTGGGGTACTTGCCCTTGACAACTGCCAGGGACATACCCACGCTCTTCAAAGCTTCGTCCACCAGCTTGGTGGCCTCTTCCTTGTTCTTGGCAATGCCCAACCGCAGAGCGGTGTTGAACAGGTAGGAGTCCACCACTTTACGGGCGGAGAAAGACTCGTAGGGGTTCTGGAAAATCGGCTGCACATCCAGCTTAAACTGTTTGTGGTTGTAAGCTTTCTTATCCTTGTAGGACTTGCCGTCCAGGATGATATCGCCCATGTCCGGGGTGTGCAGGCGGAGCACCATCTTGCACAGGGTGGACTTACCGCAGCCGGACTCGCCCACAACCGAGAGGATCACAGGCTTGTCTGCATCAATGGACAGGGAGACATCGTCAATCGCCACCAGTTTCTTGCCGCGCAGCATGCCGCCGATACGGAAGATTTTGCTGACGCCGTTGATTTCCAACAATTTGTTAGCCATTCTTCTGCACCTCCTCGTTGAGCAGATGGCAGGCCGCAAACCGTCCGGGTTTTACCTCGCGGAACACGGGGACCTCAGACCGGCAGCGGTCCGTTGCATGGGGGCAGCGGGGCGCGAAACGGCATCCGGGAGGGGGGCTGGCCAAGGCCGGCGGACGTCCGGGAATACCCACGCGCTGGCTTCTGTCGCCCACACGAGGCAGGGCGTTTACCAGCATGGTGGTGTAGGGATGCACCGGATCGTTAAAGATATCCTCTGTCTTGCCCAACTCTACCACACTGCCGGAATACATAATGGCCATGCGGTCTGTAATCTGATAGTGCACGCCCATGTCGTGGCTGACGATCACCATGGTGTTCTTCAGCTGCTTCTGCAGGTGCGTCAGCATCATCAGAATACCACGCTGCACCACCACGTCCAAAGCGGTGGTAGGTTCGTCGGCCAGCACCAGGCGGGGTCCCATGAAGGTGGCCAAAGCGATGATCACGCGCTGGCGCATACCGCCGGACAGCTGGAAGGGGAACGCCTCCAACACATCGGGAGAAAGGCTCAGCTCTTCCAAATACTTGCCCACGCGAGCCAGGGTTTCCTGCTCGGTCTCGTTTTTCCGGTCCTCCTTGGGAATGGAGTCCAAGAACTGCTGCTTCAAGCGGACAATGGGGTTCAGCACGCTCTGCGCGGCCTGCGGCACATAGGAAATGTTGTTCCACCAGGTCTTGCGGATGTCCCCGGACTCAAAAGAAAACTTTTGTCCATTCTTTTCACCGCTGAAGATGACCTTACCTTGGTCAATCACCAAGGGAAATTCCACGATATCATACAGGGTCTTCAGCAGGGTGGTCTTGCCGCAGCCGGACTCGCCCGCGATGCCGAAGATTTCGTTGTCGTTAATCGTAAAATTCAAGTCTTTCAAGACATGAATATCACCATTTACGGTTTGATAAGAAGCGGACAGATTTTCGACTTTTAGCATATTCGTTACCTGCCTCTCTTCATGGATAGATAGTCGTTGTAGCCGGTGATCAGCATAAACAGACCAACAAACAGAATCACAGTGGCCACAATGGGCGAGCCGATCCACAGCCAGTGGCCGCCCAGGATGGCGTTATAGCTTCTCGCCCACTGGATCATGTTGCCCAGGGAAACCAGGTTGCCGGGGGACAGGCCCAACACAGCCAAGCTGGACTCCGAGCCGATGGCGGACAGAACCGCGTTCATGAAGTTGGACAGGGACCAGGTCAGGGCGTAGGGCAGGATCTCCGTCACAACGATCTGCACCGTGTTCTCGCCGGAGAACCGTGCCGTGTGGATAAAGTCGCGCTCCTTAATGCTCAGGGCCATGGAGCGGATCTGCCGGCTGGGCCAGGCCCACGCGAACATGGCCAGGACCAGGGCCATCAGGATGACCGTGGAAGAACCCTTCATCAGAGAGGTCATCATGATGAGGATGGGCAGCTGGGGGATCACCACGAAAGTGTCGGTGACGATCATCAGGATACGGTCCAGGACGCCGCCCACAAAGCCGGCCAGAAGACCTACGAACACGCCCACCACGGTGCCCAAAAAGGCCACGATCAAGCCGATGACCAGGGAGTTGTGGATGGACTCGATCAACAGCCAGAGGACGTCCTGGCCCATGCCGGTGGTGCCCAGCCAGTGGGACGCGGACGCGGGCAGGTAGTTCTCATAGGTGTTGTAAGTAAAGGGGTCGATATGGGGGATGTAGTACACCACAAAGCCGAGGATCACAAAGAACAGGGTGATGATCAAGCCGGCTTTTAAACGCAAATTGGCTAAACTCCAGAATTTTTTCATGTGCCTCTCCCTCCTTAGCTATAGCGGATCCGAGGATCGATGAAGGGATACACCAGGTCCACAATCAGGGTGGCGGTGGAGATGGCCACGATGGAGATGGTGATACATCCAAGGATCATGTTGTAGTCAGACTGGAGAATGGCATTCTGGATCAGAGTACCGACGCCAGGATAGCCGAAGATGATCTCGGTCATGATGGAGCCGCCGAACACGCCGCCCAAGCTCATGGCCAAAGCCGTGATCTGGGTCAGGATGCAGTTGCGGAACACATAGCTCATGCCGATGCGGCCCTCAGACACGCCACGGTACCGGGCGAAGCTGACGAAGTCCTCCTCAGAGGTGGTCAGCGCCAGGGACTTCATGGAGATGATCTGCCAGCCGGTGCCCACCAGCAGCAAGCTCAACGCGGGCAGGATCGAAGCGTGCAGCAAAGATCCCAGCCACTGCCAGAAGGTGCCGCGGGTCAGCAGGGTGGTGGAGATGGGGAACCATCCCAGCACGTAGGCGAAGAAGATCTGAAGGATCAAGGCGATCAGGAAGTAGGGGATAGGATAAATGCAGATGGCGATACTTTCCATTATCTTGGACGACCGCGCATTCTTCCTAAAGCCGGCCAGCAAGCCGATGAAGTTGCCGATGACCCAGCCCAGCAGGGTGGAGGTCAGGGACAGGCCCAGGGTGTAGGGCAGGTTGCGGCCGATGATGCTGGTAACAGGCTCCGGATAGCTCATCAAAGAGGGGCCGAAGTCAAAGTGGAACAGGCCGTTCCACAGGAAAGAGCCGTACTGCTGCAGCAGGGAGCCTTCCAGGCCGAACTGCACTCTCAATTGGCTGCGCAGCGCTTCCATTTCCGCGGGATCCATGTTGCCGGAACGGGACTGCATCTGGGCAATCATGTGCTCAACAGGGTCCGAAGGGAACATACGGGGAATGAAGAAAATGAATGTGACACCAATCCAAATCGTCAATGCCCACGCAAGAAGACGCTGCAAAAAGAATGTTCTGAATTTCACAGCTACACTTCCTTATCTTTGTAAAATTGAGTCATGAACAGAAAAATAGGAGTCAAATAAAAACATCCGAGTGATGTTTCTTATATGCAAATAAGAGAGAGAGGCGCGGTTTTCCGGTCTTCGTAAAGCACGCGCCTCTCTTCCCCCATTCACATTAAATTATACGGACTTAAGTCAAACTAAATTTTTGTTAATGGCTCGTTCAAGCTATCACTTCGCAACGGGAGTGATGTAGGGCAGCATGTACTTGAAGCAGCTCCACCACCACCAGGGACCGTTGTAGGGATTCTCAGAATCGGGATAGCCCTCCCAGTAAGTGCAGTTGGTGGGAACGAACTTGGTGCCGTTGGTCACGTTGATGTAAGGCATGTCCTCCACAGCAGCTTCCAGCAGATCCACGGTGGTCTCATAGGCCTCGTCGGAGGCGGGGTCCATGTTGGCCAGCGCGTGCAGGTCGTCGGAAACACGCTGGTTGTCCCAGCGCAGGCCCTGGCCGGAACCAGTCTTGCCCAGAGGCTTAATCAGCTGGTTGTCAAAGCCGGACAGAGCGGAGTACAGGTCGGAGGTGATACCGCCGGAGGGCCAGTAGCCAGCCACGTAGTATTTGCCGGTGCCGCCGTCCACGTCCCAAGTAGCCTGGGACTTGGACACCAGGTTGCAGCTCAGGCCGAAGTCGGTCCACTGGTTGTAAGCGGCCTGGATGGTACGGGACGCCTGCCACTCAGTGTCAGCCAGGTAGCAAACTTCCATGGTGAAGGGCTCGCCCTCAAAGTACCAGCCGTCGTCGCGCTTCTCCAAGCCAGCCTTCTCCAGCAGCTTGGTGGCAGCCTCATCGTTCTTCTTCCACCAGCCCACGCCGAACATTTCCTGGACCTCTTCCTCGGAGAGGTCGCCCATGCCCAGGCTCTCGGCCATCTGCTGAGAAATGGTCTCGTCAAAGGGCTTGTAGGTGGTGCCATCGCCCAGATCCAGCTCGAAGTTCTTCAGGAAGTCGAGCATGGGGATGGTGTAGGTCTCCTGCTCGTAAGCCGTGTTGTTCAGCAGCGGGATGGGAGCCGCACGGCCAGCGCCGGAGAAGATGTTCATGGACAGGTTCTGGAAGTCCAGAATCAGGGTCAGAGCCCAGCGGAAATCCGCGTTGTTGTAAGGAGCGCCCTGGCCGTGGGAGAAGACGATGGACTTAGCGCCCGGGTCGTCGTTGTAGGCGTAGGGGAACTCGGGGTACCAGCACTTGATGTTGGGGTTGGTCTCGTTCATGGTCTGGAACTCTTCCATGGTCACTTCGCAGAGCACGTCCACATCGTTGGTGGTCATCAGCATCTGCTTGGTGGAGGAGTCGCCCAGAGCGCGGAACCACACGTAGGGAGCAGGGGCCTGATCCTCGGTGATGCCGTAGTGATCAGCGCCTGCCACGCCCAGAACGGAATCATACCAGTCGTCGCGCAGCTTGTACAGCACCCAGTCGCCGTTGGGGTCGTAGTCCTCTACAGTGTAGGGGCCGGCCACCACGGGTTTCTCGTCCTTGAACTGGGTCACGTCGGCCTGCTGGGAGTAGATGTGCTCGGGAACGATCCGGTAGTCACAGCCCCACACGGAAATGCCGTACCGCATGGTCAGACGGGGGAAGGTCTCGGTCATCTTGAAGACCACGGTGTAGTCGTCGGTGGCCTCAACAGAGTCGATGTACAGGTTGGTAGCGGAGGAAGCGCCGATAGCGCTGTTCTCCTTGATCATGTTGAAGGTGAAGGCCACGTCCTCAGCGGTCAGGTCCTCGCCGTCGGACCACTTGATGCCCTCGCGGATCTTAACGGTCCACTCGGTGTAGTCCTCGTTGGGGGTGCCCATGTCAGCGGCAACCTCGGGGAACTGCTCGCCCTTGACGGAGTCCATCTCCCACAGGTGGGCGCTCAGCAGCTGGTGAATACCCATGCCGGTGGTGGTGCCCATCATGTAGGTGTTGAACTGTCCGGGAGTGTCGGTGGGGGTCTGGGTCTCGACGATCAGAGTCTGGGACCGCTCGGTGCCCACCTGGGTGGTAATGCCGTCGCCGGCCAGAGCGCCCGTAGAGGCCTCGCCGCCGTCGTCGGTGCTTGTGGTCCCGCTGGTAGTGCTGGTGTCACCGCTGGTGGTGCCGCTGGTGGTGCCGCTGGTGGTGGTATCGCCGCCGCAGCCGCTGAGCGCCAGGGTGAGAAGCATGACCATCGCGAGCACAAGAGCAATCGTCTTCTTTCTCATGGTTCATCCTCCTTAAGATGAATAAAGTGGTGTATGGAACCCCAAAAAATCGGGGCCAGAGGCATAAAAGGCCTTGGAACCCGTTCCGGAAAGCACCCGGTGAGTTCCGCCGCCAGGGACCTCCCTCCCTGACAGCCGGCCATGCTCTGCGATAGAACGTGTTCGCTGGGGAAGCTCCCCAGCGCTTTTCTCTTCCAGGGACGCTCCCTGGAACCCGCCCTCTTCCGAACGGTGCTTGCCTCCTCTCCCAATACATCTTTTTCCCCTGCCTGCGGCTATTCCGCAGACAACCTGTGTGCCTTCCTTCTCTCCAAATCATTTCATTCTGCCGAGAAATCCTTAAACACAGCAGGTTTTTTTAGTACATATTACTTTATGTTGTCATGATAACACTTGCGGGAAGGATTGTCAACCGTTAGAATCTCCATTTCTTTTCGAAAATTATATGCAGAAATATACATTTTTCCGTTTCGTCAGTTTAAATAACAGCAGGAAAATTCTGATCTTTTCAGCTTATTTCCATGTTAGAAATTTGCATGAATATCCGGATAATGTTAGAAAAATTTTTCACAAAAATTTCTCTCCTCCCGGAAAAATCCCCAGAAAATGGTCGTTCAGCGGAAAACGCAACTGTGGAAAACTCCCGAAAAAATATGAATTGTTACAATATTGTCATGTTTCGCTTTTTCCACTCCCCCTGTGTTTCCAACAAATACAGCTGTCCCTTCCTTATAAGAAATGCCCAAGGGGGATGACATGGCGGCATTCTGCTGGTATAATCGATCATACTACCAGTGTGTGGGAGCCAGGAGCACCCCCTGTCTTCTTGGGTGACAGATCGAGGGGAATGGGCAAAAAAGCGACACAGGCCCCCATCTGTCCCGTGACAGGGAAACCTTCCATCCCTATAATAGGACACACACTACACAAGGAGGATTGGTACACGTTGACACCCCATTCTGACTCGCTGAAGTCACTTTTGCAAAGCCTGGGGACATCGCCCACGGAGGGTCTCAGCTCCTCCCAGGCGGCAGAGCGCCTCTCCCAGCACGGAGAGAACCGCCTGAAAGAGGCAAAGAAAAAGACAAACCTGCAGCGTTTTTTTGCCCAGTTTAAGGATGTGATGATCGTCATCCTGCTGCTGGCTGCGGCCGTAAGCTTTGTGGTGGCCTGCTTTGGGCACGACCCCATGGAGTTTTTCGAGCCGGTGCTCATTTTGCTCATTGTGGTCTTAAACGCCCTGCTGGGCATGATGCAGGAGTCCAAGGCGGAAAAAGCCATGGACGCCCTCAAAAACATGTCCGCTCCCCACGCCCGGGTGATGCGGGATGGGAAAGAGCAGATCATTGACGCCACCCAGCTGGTGCCCGGGGAAATTATCCGTCTGGAGGCCGGGGACTTTATCCCCGCCGACGCCCGCCTTCTGAAAAGCGTCAGCTTAAAGAGCGAGGAGTCCGCCCTCACCGGAGAGAGCGTCCCCTCGGAGAAGGACGCAGGCGCCGTGGTGGAGGAAAAGGCCGGCGTGGGCGACCGGAGCAACATGGTGTTCTCCGGCTGCAGCGTCACCTATGGCACGGCCACCGCCGTGGTTACCGGCACCGGCATGAACACGGAGATGGGCAAAATCGCCGGCCTGCTGGAAGGGGAAGGGGATGGCCAGACCCCCTTGCAGCAAAAGCTGGCCCAGCTGGGCAAGTATCTGGGCATTGTGGCCCTGGCTGCCTGCGCCGTCATCTTTGTGGTGGGCCTTTTCAACGGCATCCCTGTGCTGGAAATCTTTATGACCGCCGTTTCCCTGGCGGTGTCCGCCATTCCGGAAGGGCTGCCGGCCATTGTCACCATTGTGCTGGCCATCGGCGTCCAGCGGATGGTGAAGAAAAACGCCTTGATCCGCCGCCTGCCTGCGGTGGAAACCCTGGGCAGCGCTTCGGTGATCTGCTCGGATAAAACCGGCACCCTCACCCAGAACCGCATGACCCTTGTCAAACTCTGGGTCAACGGCGAAGGGGAGCTGGAGGCCGTCTCCTCGGAGAACAGCCCGGCGGCCCGCCAGCTGCTCCAGTACGGCGCCCTGTGCTGCGACGGCTCCGTGGTGTACAAAGAGGATGGCACCGAACAGCACATTGGCGACCCCACCGAAACCTCCATTTTGGTGGCGGCCCACAAAAACGGCATAGAGCAGGAGAACTTGAACAGCCAATACCCTCGCCTGGCGGAACTGCCCTTTGACTCCGACCGAAAGCTGATGACCTCCGTCAACCAGATCGACGGAAAGTTGGTGGCCATTGTCAAAGGCGCCTTTGACATGATGACCAGCCGGTGCGTCTCCGGCGACCTGGAAGCCGCCAAGGAGAAAAACGACGAAATGAGCCGGCAGGCCTTGCGGGTGCTGGCTGTGGGCTACAAGATCCTGGACCAAGTCCCTGAGAACCCCACCAGCGAAGAGCTGGAAAACGGCCTGACTCTCCTGGGCTTGGTGGGCATGATCGACCCGCCCCGTCCCGAGGCCAAGGCCGCTGTGGCCACCTGCCGCCAGGCCGGCATTAAGCCTGTGATGATTACCGGCGACCACGTGGTGACGGCCTCCGCCATCGCCAAGGAGCTGGGCATCCTGGAGGAGGGCGACAAGGCCATCACCGGCGCCCAGCTGGACGCCATGAGCGAGGAGCAGCTGGACCAGGAGGTGGAGAACATCTCCGTGTACGCCCGGGTGTCCCCGGAGAATAAAATCCGCATTGTCAAGGCCTGGCAGCGCAAGGACCAGGTGGTTTCCATGACCGGCGACGGCGTCAACGACGCCCCCGCCCTCAAGGCTGCGGACATCGGCTGCGCCATGGGCATCACCGGCACCGACGTGGCCAAGGGCGCTGCGGACATGACCCTCACCGACGACAACTTCGCCACCATTGTGGACGCCGTCCGGGAGGGCCGGGGCATCTACGCCAACATCAAGAAGGTGGTGGGCTTCCTGCTGGGCACCAACATCGGCGAGGTCATCACCGTGTTCGCCGCCATGCTGCTGTGGCACAAGACGCCCCTGCTCTCCATGCAGCTGCTGTGGATCAACCTGGTGACGGACAGCCTGCCCGCCATCTCCCTGGGCATGGAGGCTGTGGAAGCCGACGTAATGGACCACAAGCCCAAGCCCAAGGACGAGGGCATCTTCGCCCACGGCCTGGGCATCCAAGTGGTGCTGCAGGGCTGCATGTTCGCCGTTTTGACCCTCATCGCCTTTGTGTTGGGCGAGCGCACCGGCGGCAGCTTGGAGGCCGGCCAAACCCTGGCCTTTATGGTGCTGGCCCTGACCCAGATTGTGCAGGCCTTCAACATGCGCAGCCAGCACTCCCTGTTCCACATCGGCCCCTTCTCCAATAAGAAGCTCAACAGCGCCGCGCTGCTGAGCCTGGCGCTGGTGTGCCTGGTGCTGTTCACCCCGGTGCGCATCGCTTTCGGGCTGGTGCTCCTGCCTGGTTGGCTGTACTTGGCCGGCCTGGGCTTGATTTTGGTGCCCCTGGTGGTTATGGAGCTGGCCAAGGCGGTAGGCCTTGTGCGCAACCGCCACCACTCCTAAAGCGGGCCGTCTCCCCCTTCGCCCTCTATATATGGTATACCTGGCCCCAGAACGGCCAAGGTTCCCCCTATGCTCAGCGCCCCTGTGAAAGGATCACAGGGGCGCTGGTATTTTTCTCTCTCAACTTTGTTCAAACTGGCTGTTGTACAACTCCGCGTAAAAACCGCCCTGGGCCAGAAGGCTGTGGTGGTCGCCTTGCTCCACAATGCGCCCGTCCCGCATGACCAAAATCACATCCGCATCCCGAATGGTGGAAAGCCGGTGGGCCACGATAAAACTGGTGCGGCCCTCCATCATGCGGGCGAAGGCCTTTTGAATGCGAATCTCCGTGCGGGTGTCGATGGAGGAGGTGGCCTCGTCCAAAATCAGCAGAGGCGGCAGACAGAGCATCACCCGGGCAATACACAGCAGCTGTTTCTGGCCCTGGCTGATGCTGCCCCCCTCGCCGCCGATCACCGTGTCGTACCCCTGGGGCAGCCGCTGAATAAAGCTGTGGGCGTGGGCGGCTTTGGCGGCCTGCACCACCTCTTCCAAGGTGGCGTCGGGCCTGCCGTAGGCGATGTTCTCCCGCACCGTGCCCTCTTTGAGCCAGGTGTCCTGCAGCACCATGCCAAAGCTGCGCCGCAGGCTCTTGCGGGTGATCTGCCGGGTGTCGGTGCCGTCCACTTGGATGGAGCCCCCCTGCACCTCGTAAAAGCGCAGCAGCAGGTTGATCACCGTGGTCTTGCCGCAGCCGGTGGGCCCCACCAGCGCCACCCGCTGGCCCGGCTGCACCTGCAGGGTAAAGTCCTCGATAAGCCGCTGGCCCGGCCGGTAGGAAAAGTCCACATGGTCGATATCCACCTGGCCCCGGGCCCCTTCCAGCACCTGGGCGTCCGGCCCGTCGGGCAGCTGGGCAGGCTCTTCGATCAGCTCGAACACCCGGCCGGCGCAGGCCAGGGCGTTTTGCAGCTCGGTGACCACCCCGGAGATCTCGTTAAAGGGTTTGGTGTACTGGTTGGCATAACTTAAAAAGCAGGAGAGCTGGCCCACGGACAAGTTGCCGCTGACCACGGAAAGGGCTCCCACCACGCCCACGCCGGTGTACACCAGGGAGTTCACAAACCGAGTGGAGGGGTTGGTGATGGAGGAGAAGAAAATGGCCCGCAGGGAACACTTCCGCAGCCGTTCGTTGAGCTCCTCAAACCGGTGGAGGGTTTCCTCCTGGCGGCCGAAGGCCTGCACCACTTTCTGACCCTCCACCATCTCCTCCACAAAGCCGGTCTGCTCCCCCCGCACTTGGGACTGGAGCCGGAACATATCGTAGGTGCGCTTGGCGATAAATGCCGCCACCACCAGGGAAACCGGGGTGATCACCACCACCACGGCGGTGATGCCCACGTTGACGCTGAGCATAAAGCCCAAGGTGCCCACAATGGTGATCACCCCGGAAAACAGCTGGGTGAAGCCCATGAGCAGGCCGTCGGCAAACTGGTCCACATCGGCGATCATCCGGCTGACCACCTCCCCGGCAGGGTGGGCGTCCACATAGTGCAAGGGCAGCACCTGCAGCTTGCGGAAGGCGGCGCTGCGGATATCCCGCACCACCCGGTAGGTGATCCGGTTGTTGAGCAGGTTCATGACCCATTGGCTCACAGCCGTCACTGCCACCACCACGCCCACTTCCACCAAAATCCGGAAGATGGCGGCCAAATCCACCTGGCCGGGGCCCACAATCAAGTCCACCGCATCCCCGGTCAAAATGGGAATGTACAAGCTGGAGGCCACCGTCACCGCCGCCAGAAAAATGGACAGCGCCACCAGCGCCCAATAGGGGCGGATATACCGAAGCACCTTGCCCAAGGTGCCCTTTTGCGCTTTTTGCCCTTTCACGCCGACTCCCCCTCTCTTTGAAACTGGGACTGGTAAATCTCCCGGTACACTTGGCAGTTCTCCAGCAGCTCCTGGTGGGTGCCCACCCCCGCTACAACCCCGTCGTCCAGCACGAGGATCTTATCCGCGTGAAGCAAAGAGGCGGCCCGCTGGCTCACAAGGAACACGGTGGGTCCCCCCTCCATCTTCCGGATGGCCCGGCGCAGCTTCAGGTCCGTGGCAAAGTCCAAGGCGCTGGCGCTGTCGTCCAAAATCAGGATTTCCGGCCGGCGCACCAAAGCCCTGGCAATGGTCAGCCGCTGGCGCTGCCCGCCGGAGAAATTTTTCCCGCCCTGGGCCACAGGCTCGTCCAGGCCGCCTGGCTTTTGCTCCACAAACTCCCGGGCCTGGGCGATTTCCAGAGCCTGCCACAGCTCCTGGTCGGTGGCGTCCGGCTTGCCCCACCGGAGGTTTTCCCGAATGGTCCCAGTAAAAAGCATGGCCTGCTGGGGCACCACCCCCACCTTGCTCCGCAGTTCCTCCAGAGGGTAGTCCCGCACGTTGCGCCCGTCCACCAGCACGGCGCCCTGGGTGGCGTCGTAAAACCGGGGGATCAAGTGCACCAAGGAGGACTTCCCGCTGCCGGTGCCTCCTATGACGCCAATGGTCTCCCCGGGAGCGGCCGAAAGGTTTACCCCCTCCAAAGAGGGAGCCCCCGCACCCCGGTAGGTGAGCCCCACGTTCTGAAAAACTACCCGGGCTCCGGTTTCCACAGGGCCCCGGACCTGCTGGGGAAACTCCATGGTGGACGGGGTATCCAGCACCGTCTGCACCCGGCCGGCGCAGGCCAGCGCCCGGGTGATGCTGATAATCAGGTTGGCCAGCTTGATCAGCTCCACCAAAATCTGGGACATGTAGTTGAGCAGAGCCACGACGGCCCCCTGGGTGAGCAGGCCTGTGTCCACCCGCAGGGCCCCCACCCAAAGGAGGACCACCGTGGCCAGGTTGATGAGCACATAGGTCACCGGGTTCATCAGGGCGGACACCCGCCCCACATGTACCTGCAACCGGGTCAAGGCGTCGTTCTCCCGCTCAAACTCCTGGACTTCCGCCTCTTCCCGGCCAAAGGCCCGCACCACCCGGACCCCGGTCAAATTTTCCCGGGTGGTGCCCAGCAGCTTGTCCAAGCCCGCCTGGACCCTTTTGTACCGGGGCATGGTCCACAGCATCACCCCAAACACCACCACCGCCAGCAGGGGGATGGCCACCACAAAGATCAGCGCCGCGGGCACGTCAATGGTGAAGGCCATAACCATGGCCCCAAACACCACAAAGGGAGAGCGCAGCAGCAGCCGCAGCGCCAGGTTCAAACCGTTCTGCACCTGGTTGATGTCGCTGGTCATGCGGGTGATCAGCGTGGAGGTGCCTGCCGTGTCCATGTCGGAAAAGCTCAGCTCTTGGATGTGGGCAAACAGGGCGCGGCGCAGCTTGGCCGCCACCCCCACCGAAGCTTTGGCGGCAAAGTACTGGGCGGTGATGGAGCACACCAGCCCCACCACGCCCAGCGCGGCCATGAGAAGGCACATCCGCCAAATATAGGGCACGTCCCGGTTCTGAATGCCCACGTCGATAACTGCGGCCATGACCAAAGGCACCAGCAGCTCGAAGGAAGCCTCCAACAGTTTAAACAGCGGACCCAGAATGCATTCCTTTTTGTAGTTTGCCATGTAGCGGAACAAACTTTTCACGAAAATCGTCCTTTCCTTTTGACAAATGCGCCCGGGGCAGGTTCCCCAGGAAACCAGGCTGCCAGGCGAGAAAAGAGGGCGGGCGGCTGTACCCGCATTAAAAGTATTGTACCATAAAAGCCCCGGGGATAAAACCTCTTTCCAAAAAGGATGCCCCGTGGTAAGATAAAATAAAGGAAAGGGAGGGCTGCCCCATAAAGTGAAACGCATCGTCTGTGGTTGGCAAAGGGCTCTGTTCACCCCTCGGGGCCCCGCCTCCTCTGGTGTGGCTTTCCCCCTTCCCTGCCGGGAAGGCCTGCCTGTGGCAGAGGCCGTCACCTCTCTTCTCCCCCGCCTGGCGCGGCGCCGCCCTCCATGGGGCCCTGCGTTGGCACACTACCGGCAACGGGAACCCTCACCGGCCTTGGTAAAGAAGAGTTTTTATGAAATGCCCCAAATGCGGAAGAGAGATGGAACCCGGCGCTTTTTCGCGCCTCACACCGTCCCGGCCTACCACTGCCCCTGGTGTGAGATCGTCGCCATGGACCGGATAGATCCCCGGTACCGGGAAAAGTAAAAGCGCTTCTCCTGAAAGGGGGCTCCCTCGCACACTTTGCCCGTTGTCCTATTTTTCCCACGCCGGATTTTGTGCGCTTTGCAAAAATAGAAGAAATTCTCAATTTTAGTCCTTGCATTTTCCCTGCCGGTCTGCTATGATAGCTTTACAAGGCCCCCGCAACTGACGGGTTTCGTGGAATACACCACGGGGGAACGGGGAATGTGCCTTTTTTGCCGACCGTCTGGGCAGTGTCGCCGCGCGATGCTGCCCTTTTTTGTTGCCAGCACCACGCTGTTGTTTGCACGTTGTACACCGCTTTGGTTTGTCTGTTTTTGGAAAGGATGGTGCCCTTATGAAACGGCAGGAATGGAACGGGTTTGTAGGCGGACTGTGGGAAGATACCATCGACGTCCGCAATTTTATCCAGAAGAATTACACCCCTTACGGCGGGGACGGCAGCTTTCTCTGCGGCCCCACCCAGCGGACGCTGAGCGTCCGCAAGAAGTTTGAGGACCTGCTGCTGCAGGAACACAAGAACGGCGGCGCCCTGAAGGTGGACACGGAAACCGTCATCACCCCCACCAGCTTTGGCCCCGGCTACCTGGACAAGGAGAAAGATATCATTGTGGGCCTGCAGACCGACGAGCCCTTAAAGCGGGCCTGCAATCCCTTCGGCGGCATGCGCATGGTGCGCTCCGCCTGCAAAGCCTACGGCTATGAGGTCTCCCCTAAAATCGAGGAGGAGTTCAAATACCACAAGACCCACAACGACGGCGTGTTCTCCGCCTACACCCCGGAGATCAAGGCCGCCCGCCATGTGGGGCTGATCACCGGCCTGCCCGACGCCTACGGCCGTGGCCGGATCATCGGCGACTACCGCCGGGTGGCCCTGTACGGCATCGACCGGCTGATCGAACAGAAAAAGGCCGACAAAATCGCTCTGGGGGACTGCGTCATGAGCTCCCCCTCCATCCGGGCGGCGGAGGAGCTCCACGACCAGATCCAGGCCCTGGAGGACATGAAGGTGATGGCCCAGATGTACGGCTACGACATCTCCGGCCCTGCCAGCAACGCCCGGGAGGCCGTGCAGTGGCTGTACTTCGGGTACCTGGCCGCCATCAAGGAGCAGAACGGCGCCGCCATGAGCCTGGGCCGTGTGTCCACCTTCCTGGACATCTACTTTGAGCGGGATTTGCAGGCGGGCCTTCTCACCGAGAGCGAAGCCCAGGAAATCTTCGACGACTTTGTGCTGAAACTGCGCATGGCCCGGCACCTGCGCACCCCCGAATACAACGAGCTGTTCGGCGGCGACCCCATGTGGATCACCGAAAGCGTGGGCGGCATGGGCGAGGACGGCCGGCCCCTGGTGACCAAGTCCTGCTTCCGCATGCTCAACACCCTGTACAACCTGGGGCCCGCGCCGGAGCCCAACCTCACCGTGCTGTGGAGCGCCCACCTGCCGGAGAACTGGAAGCGCTTTACCGCCAAGGTCTCCTGCGACACCGACGCCCTCCAGTATGAGAACGACGACGTGATGCGCCCTGTCTACGGCGACGACTACGCCATTGCCTGCTGCGTGTCCGCCATGCGCGTGGGCAAGGACATGCAGTTCTTCGGCGCCCGGGCCAACCTGGCCAAGCTGGTGCTGCTGGCCATCAACGGCGGCCGGGACGAGCTGAAGGGCGACCAGGTGGGCCCCAAAATGCCCGTGTGGCCCGAGGAGTACCTGGACTACGACCAGCTCATCGAGCGCATCGACTTCTACCGGCCCTGGCTGGCAAAGACTTATGTCAACGCCATGAACATCATCCACTATATGCACGACAAGTACTCCTACGAAAAGAGCCAGATGGCCCTTCACGACAGCACCGTGCGGCGGCTGATGGCCTTTGGCATCGCCGGCATGAGCTGCATGGCCGACTCCCTCTCCGCGGTGAAGTACGCCAAGGTCAAGTGCATCCGGGACCCGGAGACGGGCCTTGTCACCGACTTTGAGACCGAGGGCGACTTCCCCAAGTTCGGCAACAACGACGACCGGGTGGACCAGATCGCCTGCGAGCAGGCGGAAAAGTTCTACCACGCTTTGTGCCAGTACAGCCTGTACCGCCAGGCCCGGCACACCTTGTCCATCCTCACCATCACCTCCAACGTGATGTACGGCAAGAAGACCGGCAACACCCCCGACGGGAGAAAGCACGGCGAGCCCCTGGCCCCCGGCGCCAACCCCATGTCCGGCCGGGATGTAAGCGGCGCTTTGGCCTCCCTGAACAGCGTGGCCAAGCTCAGCTACGACTACTGCCGGGACGGCATCTCCAACACCTTCTCCATCACCCCCCAGGCCTTGGGCAAGACGGAGACCGAGCGGGTGGACAACCTGGTGACCATCCTCACCGGCTACTTCGCCCAGAGCGCCCACCACTTGAACGTGAACGTCTTAAACCGGGAGACCCTCATTGACGCCTACAATCACCCGGAGAAGTACCCCAGCCTGACCATCCGGGTCTCCGGCTACGCGGTGAACTTCTACAAGCTCTCCCGGGAGCAGCAGCGGGAAGTTATCTCCCGCACCTTCCACGTGTCCCTGTGATGAAGGGGCGGGTGCATTCCATCCAATCCCTGGGGGCGGTGGACGGCCCCGGGGTGCGGTACGTGGTGTTCCTGCAGGGCTGCCCCCTGCGCTGCGCCTACTGCCACAACCCGGACACCTGGGATTTCTCCGGCGGCCAGGAGCGGGAGGCGGCGGAACTGGTACAAGAAATCTGCCGGTACAAGATGTACTTTGGGGACAAGGGCGGCGTCACCGTCTCCGGCGGGGAACCCCTGCTGCAGCCCGCCTTTGTAGGGGAGCTGTTCCGGCTGCTCCACGGGGAGGGCATCCACACGGCCCTGGACACCTCCGGCGTGTGGGCAGACTGGGACGGCGCCTGCCAGGTGCTGGAGCACACGGATTTGATTTTGGGCGACTTGAAATTCGCCACACCGGAGGAATACCGGCTCCACTGCAAGGCGGACATGGAAAAGCCCCTGGCCTTTTACCGGCTGGCGGAGGAGCGGGGCATCCCCCTGTGGGTACGGCACGTGGTGGTGCCGGGGCTTAACGACAGCCTGGAGGACATGGGGAAGATCAAGGCCCTGGCAGAGAGCTTTTCCAATTTGGAGAAGATCGAGTGGCTGCCCTTCCACAACCTGTGCGTGGAGAAGTACCAAAGCATGGGCATCCCCTTCCCCCTGGCGGGGACGGACAATATGGATGAGGAAGCCTTGCAGCAACTGGTGAAAAGCCTGTAACCGGGAAGCGGCGTAACGTTCTTTGCCCAGCTTTCTCGAAAGAAAGCTGGCGGTTGGTAAGGCGGAGCCTTACGGCCTTCCAGCAAAGCGCCGCTTTGCAAGAAAGAAACCAGGGAGACAGCGGCCCAGCCGCGCCTTTCCCGAAGGGGTATCCCGCAAGGACAAAGGCCCCGCAGCCCTGCCGAACCAGCCATACAACCAACCCAAAAAGGCCCGGACCTCCCGGGCCTTTTGCTTTTCCCCTTCCCTCCCCGGG
>ERZ1643247.861-NODE-861-length-32771-cov-9.580694_pt1 | contig 32771 bp, 31 predicted proteins | sample MGYA00579264_ERZ1643247 | MGnify/ENA primary metagenome ERZ1643247 (study PRJEB29033, sample SAMEA4952262) | chicken gut metagenome | biome: Broiler Chicken; feature: Gastrointestinal Tract; material: Caecum | place: Ireland | collected 2018 | study: Broiler... | reverse complement strand
TTTTTGAATTGGTTTGTCGGGCCTGTTATCTCTTGGAGAACTGAGGCGCACGACGGGCAGCCTTGAGGCCGTATTTCTTACGTTCTTTCATACGTGGATCACGTGTAAGGAATCCGTTTGCTTTTAATACTGGTCTGTATTCAGCGTCTGCCTCAAGTAATGCTCTTGAGATACCATGACGGATTGCACCAGCCTGTCCTGTATATCCGCCTCCGTGTACGTTTACTAAAACGTCAAATTTATCTGCTGTTTCTGTAGCAACGAGCGGCTGACGAACTACTACTTTTAATGTTTCAAGTCCGAAATACTCGTCGATATCTCTTTTATTGATTGTGATTTTACCTGTTCCCGGTACTAAATATACTCTTGCGATGGATTTTTTTCTTCTTCCTGTTCCATAGAATTTTGCACTAGCCACTGTAATTTCCTCCTCTCAACCTTTCCTTAAAATGTCAGCACTTCTGGTTTCTGAGCTGCATGAGCATGTTCTGGTCCAGCGTACACGTGAAGTTTCTTGATCATTGCTCTTCCTAAAGGTCCCTTCGGAAGCATTCCCTTAACAGCAAGCTCAATTACCTTTTCCGGTTTCTTTGCCATCATTTCTTTCAGAGTTGTCTCTTTCATTCCGCCAACATATTCGGAGTGGTTGTAGTAGATCTTCTGATCCATCTTCTTACCTGTTACTTTAACTTTGTCAGCGTTGATTACGATTACGTAATCTCCTGTATCTACGTGCGGTGTATAAACCGGTTTGTTTTTTCCTCTTAAAACATTTGCAATTCCAGAGCAAAGACGACCTAATGTCTGTCCTTCTGCATCAACTACATACCATTTTCTTTCAATCTTATCTGGATTAGCCATATAAGTCTTCATTGGTTGACCTCCTGTTTACAATCTCTATTTTCTTCTATAAACTCATGTATCTATTGGGAAATCAGTCCGCTCCGGGGCTTTGGTGCAAACTGTTTTCTTCTCACGCCATACTGCTTTATTATATTATGCTGCCTCTTCTGTGTCAACCTTTTTTTCACTTTTTTTCTTGATTTTTCGGCAGTTTCAGGTCCCGTTTTCTTTTCTGCGCAAGGACCCGTTGAATCTTATTTTTTGTCGTGCTAAACTGATACTATTCTTTTTCAAATAGAATAGCACAAACTAACAGAAATGAGGAGGCTTTTTATGTGGGCTTATCATAGTATTTTTTATCAGATCTATCCAATCGGGTTCTGCGGTGCACCGGTGCACAACGATGGCCAGACCGTTCCCCGTATCCGCAAACTGCTCGACTGGACAGATTATCTTTCGGATCTTGGAGTGGACTCCATTCTTCTGAATCCGATTTTTGAGTCCGATAATCATGGATATGATACAAGAGATTTCCGTAAACTTGACTGCCGGCTTGGCACCAATGATGATTTTGTCGAAGTCTGCCAGGCGCTCCACAGCCACGGAATCCGTGTGGTACTGGACGGAGTATTCAACCATGTCGGCCGCGGTTTCTGGGCATTTCGCGATGTTCAGGAAAAGAAATGGGATTCTCCTTATAAAGACTGGTTCTATATTAATTTTGACGGGGACAGCGGATATCATGACGGCTTCTGGTACGAAGGCTGGGAAGGGCACTACGAACTGGTCAAACTGAATCTTCAAAATCCTGCCGTTGTGGACTATCTTCTAGACTGCGTCAAATACTGGATTGACACCTTTGACATCGACGGGCTGCGCCTGGACGTGGCTTACAGCCTGGATCACAATTTTATGCGGCGGCTCCGGAGCTTTGTTTCCGGCATCAAACCGGATTTTGCCTTGATCGGCGAAGTTTTATTCGGAGACTACAATCAGATCGTCAACGATGACATGCTGCACAGCTGCACCAATTATGAATGTTACAAAGGACTTTTTTCCAGTTTCAATGATATGAATCTGTTTGAGATTGCCCATTCTCTGAATCGGCAGTTCGGCCCGGAACAATGGTGTATTTACCGAGGCAAGCATCTCATGACCTTTGTGGACAACCACGATGTCACGCGAATTGCCAGCATCTTAAAACAGAAAGAACATCTGTATCCGGTCTACGGCACGCTGATGACTATGCCTGGAATTCCATGCATTTATTATGGAAGTGAGTGGGGCGAGGAAGGCATGAAAGCACCGGACAACGATTACGCGCTCCGTCCTTGCTTTGACACTCCAAAACCAAACGAACTGACTTCCTATATTAAAAAGCTGATTTCGTTCCGCCAGAAAAGCGATGCACTCTGCAACGGTTCCTATCGAAATGTAATGATTACCAACCGCCAGCTTATTTTCGAGCGCAGGACTGACCGGGAACAGATTTTTGTTGCCATCAATGCTGAAGGAACCGAATTTACGGCAAATCACGGCGAACTGCAGGGCGAGGTCCGCGATCTTGCAGCAGACACACGCTTTACAATGAACGGACAGCTGACCATGAAGCCATACAGCGTACAGATTCTCGTATTTGATCCGGATTCCCACCCGGAATACGATACAGTAACTCAGAAAGAAGCGGAACAAAAAGGGGAAGAAAGAAACATCGAATGTAAAACAGCTGAATCTTATGCTTCTTCCGATTGCACAGCGCAAAACACAACGCTGTCCCTTGCCGACCTTACCGTCGTCCTCGGATCCGCATCCCCAAGACGCACCGAGCTTCTGACCCAGGCCGGAATCCCGCATGTGGTTTGTCCTTCCTCCTGCGAAGAGCACATCACCAGCTCCCGCCCGGAAGACGTTGTGCAGGAACTTGCAGAACAAAAAGCCCAGAACGTCTACACAGACCGGCTTGCCTCCCATCCAGGAGAACCATTTCTTGTGATCGGCTCCGATACGGTCGTATCAAACAACGGAAAGATTCTCGGAAAACCATCCGGCGAAGAAGAAGCACGACACATGATCCAGTCTCTGCAGGATCATACCCATCAAGTCTACACCGGCGTCAGCCTTATCTTCCATGACGGTGCAGACACAAAGACAAATACCTTCTTTGAAAAAAGCGATGTGGACGTCTATCCAATGACAAACACTGAAATTGCTTCCTATCTCGCCACCGGCGAACCATACGATAAAGCCGGCGCATACGGAATCCAGGGCGCATTCGCCATCTACGTCCGCGGCATACACGGAGACTACAACACCATCGTCGGCCTCCCGATCGCACGGATCTATCAAGAACTCAAAAAATGGATACGGTTTTAAATTTTGACTATTATCGGGGACGTGTTCCGGTGCACCGGAACACGTCCCCGATGAACGTAAAACCTCCGCCAGCCCAGTAATTCCAAGGGCTGGCGGAGGTTTGTTGATTTTTTCACAGGTACACGACGTGGGCTATTTTTTGTACCAGATCATGCTTTCGTACGGGCGTAGTGTCCATTTTCCTGTTTCCGGCATGGCTGCATCTTTGTAGTTTCCGAGGATGCACTGGTATCCTGTGAGATCCATATCTGTCTTCCATTCGGTTTCTTTTCCGTAGAAGTTATTAACGACGATCATATTTTCGTTCTGATAGTGTCGTTTATAGGCGAATACTGACGGATGTTCCTGGGCGAGTGGTGTAATGTCGCCATAAGCTACTACGTCCAGTTCTTTCCGAATCCGGATCAGTTTCTGGTAGTAGTGGAAGATGGAGTCTTCATCTTCCAGCTGCTGTTTTGCATTAATTTCTGTGTAATTTGGTGTGACGCCGATCCATGGTTCTGTGGTTCCGTCAGTGAATCCGGCGTTTGGTGTATCATCCCACTGCATCGGTGTGCGTCCGTTATCCCTGGAATGAACCTGTATGATGCGGAATGCATCGGATGCCGAAAGGCCTTTATCCTGCAGGATGCGGTAGTGGTTGATGCTTTCTACGTCCCGGTATTGGGTGATATCGGTGAATTTGGCGTTGGTCATTCCGATTTCTTCTCCCTGGTACACGTATGGGGTTCCGCGGAGCATATGGATGATGGTTCCGAGCATTTTGGCGGATTCTTTCCAGTACCGGCCTTCGTCTCCGAAGCGGGATACGACTCTTGGCTGATCGTGATTACACCAGAAGACCGCATTCCATGCGTTATGCTGTTCCATTCCGGTCTGCCAGTCGAAGAGGATCTGTTTTAACTTTCCGAAATCGGCCGGTACGAGAACCCATTTTTCATTTCCCATAAAATCAACTTTTAGATGGTGGAAGCTGAATACCATAGAGAGTTCTCCGGTATCGGCCCCTGCGTACCGGAAGCAGTTTTCCATGGAAGTGCTGGACATTTCCCCAACAGTGATGATCTCCGTATCGGTTCCGAAAGTCATGTCATGGAGTTCTTTCAGGTATTTATGGATGTTTGGTCCATCTGTGTAAAATCTTCTTCCGTCTCCTTCGTAATCATCCTCAAAACGGTCTTTGCTGATCAGATTGACCACGTCAAAGCGGAATCCTTTGACTCCTTTTCCCATCCAGAAGAGGACTACCTTCTGGACTTCTTTTCGTACATTTTCGTTGTCCCAGTTGAGATCAGGCTGTGTTACATCGAACAGATGCAGGTAGTATTCATCAAACTTTTCTACATATTCCCATGCGCTTCCGCCGAATTTACTTTCCCAGTTGGTCGGTGGTTCCCCGTTTTCTTTCCCTTTTTTGAAGAAGAAGAAGTCTTTGTAATACGGATCTCCCTCCATTGCTTTTTGGAACCATTCATGGCGGCTGGATACGTGGTTGAATACCATATCAAACATCAGACGGATCCCTCGCTTGTCCGCTTTGCGGATCAGTTCTTCTACATCTTCCATCGTACCGTAACGTGGATCGATATTGTAGTAATCTTCCACATCGTATCCATTATCGTTCTGCGGTGATACGAAGAACGGTGTCATCCAGATGTAATCGACTCCAAGTTCCTGAATGTAGTCCAGCTTCCGGATGACTCCTCTTAAATCCCCGAGGCCGTCTCCGTTGCTGTCATAAAATGATTTCGGATAAATCTGATATACCGTACTTTTCCTGAAATCTGTCGTTTTCATCATACTTTCCCTTCCTTTTTATTCAAACGAGATCACTGTTGTCTTTCCTGCCTCTGCCGTCTGTCCCGGCTTCATCTGAATATTCTTTGCACTTCCTTCTCCTGTCACAATCAGCATGGTGGTTGTTGGATGTCCTGCCGCCTTGATCTTCTCCGGATCAAACTGGATCAGCGGTGTGCCGCATTTGACATGATCTCCCTGAGCTGCAAGAAGTTTGAATCCGTCTCCTCCCATGTCTACCGTATCGATGCCTACATGGATCAGAATCTCCATACCATTTGCAAGTGTCAGGCCGCATGCGTGTCCGGTCTCGGCCATTACGATGCTGACTTCCGCATCTGCCGGAGCTACCACTGTCGTGTCGGTCGGTTCAATAGCAACACCGTCTCCCATGATTTTCTGTGAAAACACATTGTCATCTACTTCTTCAATCGGAATCACGTTTCCGCTTAAAATTGCTTTGATTTCTGTAACCGGTTCTGACGGTGTTTCTTCTTTTGCTTCTGTTTCCAGAACCGCTTCTGCTTCCGGGGCTTCTGCCAAAACTTTTTCCCGAGTTTCTTTTTCCACGAGACCTCTGTCTTCTGCTGAAAGTTTCTTCATTCCTACAAAGAATGTCAGCAGGAATGGTACAACGATCGCTTCTGCCATGGCAAGCAGGAAGATCAGATAAAATTCCGGCTTGATGGAGATAATGCCCGGAAGTCCGCCGACACCGATACTCAGCGCCTGAACTCCGCATCCTACGGAGATCATAGCCGCAATTGCGGAACCGATCATACCGCAGATCAGCGGGAATCCGTATTTTAAGTTGACACCGAAGAGGGCCGGTTCTGTAACTCCGAGATAACAGGAGATACATGCCGGAACATTGACCTGCTGTGCCCTTTCATTTTTCTTCTGAAGAATGGACATGGCCAGTACACTGGATCCCTGGGCGATGTTGGAAAGTGCGATCATCGGCCAGAGAATCGTGCCGTCATACGTGTTGACAAGCTGTGTATCGATAGCGTTTGTCATGTGGTGAAGTCCCGTCATGACAATCGGTGCGTACAGCAGTCCGAACAGCCCTGCAAACAGCCATCCGAAATTGGACATCAGGCCGCCGTAAACGACATCTGCGATGGCATTCCCGATTGTCCAGCCGATCGGTCCTACTACAGTGTGGGCAATAATTACTGCCGGAACGAGAGAACAGAACGGTACAACAATCATACTGATGACTTCCGGACAATGTTTCTTAAAAAACTTTTCCAGATAAACAAGTACAAAGCCTGCCATCATGGCCGCAATGACCTGTCCCTGGTAACCAATCATCTCTACCTTTGCGAATCCGAAATCCCATACCGGAATCTCACTTGCCGGAGTGTCCGCTACGCTGAATCCATTTAACAGCTGGGAAGATACCAGAGTAAGTCCAAGGATAATACCAAGGATCTGTGTCGTACCCATCTTCTTTGTGATGGACCACACAATACCAACCGGCAGCAGATGGAAAACGGCTTCGCCGATCAGCCACAGAAAATTGTAAGTTCCTTCCCAGAACTGATACATATCCGCAAGACTCTTTGTTCCATTTTCAAAAAAATTGATCTCTCCGATAATATTCCGGAATCCGAGAATCAAACCTCCGCAGATCAGGGCCGGGATCAGCGGGGCAAAGATCTCGCCAAGCGCTCCCATAATCTTCTGCACCACATTCTGATTTGTCTTGGCCGCCGCCTTTGCCGCTTCCTTGCTGACTCCTTCGATGCCTGCGTAGGAAGTGAACTCGTTGTAAAATACGGACACATCATTTCCTATAATTACCTGATACTGCCCTGCCTGTGTGAATGTTCCTTTTACTGCCGGAATCTCTTCAATGGCCTTCTCATCCGCTTTCTTCGGATCCACGAGTACGAAACGCATTCTCGTCATACAATGGGAAACAGCCTGGATGTTTTCTTTGCCGCCGATCAACTTTAAGAGCTGCTTCACGTCATTTTCGTATTTCGCCATGGTTCTCTCTCCTTTTCTTTTTATTACGAACTTGTTTGAACAACTTGAATATAGCATACTTGTTTAAACATGTCAATCGTTTTTTTATAACTCTCTCTTGATTTCTGCATCTCTTCTCTTTATACTGTAACTAAGATGTTTAAACAAGAAAGGAAGTGCTCCATTTGCCAAAAGCGAAATACGATATGATTTACCATGACCTGAAACAGAAAATTGAAGACGAGACCTATCCTTATCAGGAGCTTCTCCCTTCTGAGCACATTCTTGTCAAAACATACGGCTGTTCCCGCAACACTGTCCGCCGTGCCCTGGCCGAACTGACTTCTGACGGATATGTTCAACCCATGCACGGGAAAGGTGTCCGCAACATTTTTCAGCCTGTCGAACAGGCTGCCTTTACAGTGGGCGGGATTGAATCCTTTCAGGAATCCGCTCTCCGGAACAACAAAGTTCCTTTCACACGGATTCTTCAGTTTTCCGAGCTTTCCGCCGATAAAAAAATCGCCAAAAAAACAGGATTTGCTTTCGGGACACCGCTTTACTACATACAGAGGCTGCGTTATCTGGATGGAATTCCTCTGATCCTTGACCACAATTATTTCAATGCCGAACAAATAAAAGGTCTGACCCCGGAGATTGCCTGTCATTCCGTCTATGCTTATCTGGAAAATGAACTTGGAATGACCATCGCAACAAGCAAGCGTACCATGACTGTGGAACATATGACTCAGGTGGATGAAACCTATCTGGATCTGAAAGACTATAACTGTCTTGCCGTTATTACCAATCAGACCTATGATGACAACGGTATTCAGTTTGAATACACGCAGTCGCGGCACCGCCCGGATTATTTCCAGTTCCAGGATGTTGCGGCAAGAAAGAAAAAATAAAGCCATCCGGATCTCCTTGTTTCCGGATGGCTTTGTCCTCTGGCTTTGCTTTTGATACATTTCTTACTTTTATTCAGTTATTCACATGATGATGCGGAGCATAGGAATCTATCGTCAGACCCTTGAACGCATATCCAAGTTTACGGTAATGTTCAATAATTTTCGGGAGCGCTTTTACTGTCGTATCCTTTGCATCAGTATCATGCATCAGGATATTGATATGCTTTGCGCAGGATGATGTTGCTTCCGCGACAAGCTTTTCTTCCGGGACATTATTTCCGCTGGCATCCGTAGAATCACAGTTCCAGTCAAAATACTGATATCCTTTTTCCTGAACCGCTTTTGTCAGTCTCGTCATCAGCCCCGGTACATACTTTTTACTGATGGTATTACTTGAACCTCCCGGGAACCGGATCAGGCAGGACTTCTCTCCGGTGACATTTTCCACCATATCGGATATTTCCTGAAGATCTTTAAAATAATTTTCTTCCGATGCGTAGACTGAAGCATAGTCATGCGTATATGTATGAAGACCGATGGAATGTCCCTTCTCATAAGCAAGACGGATCAGATCATTCTTTTTCTGATTATTTCCGGTAACAAAGAAAGTTCCTTTTACTTTATACTGATCAAGAATATCAAGAATTTTCTTCGTATTATCCGATGGTCCGTCATCAAATGTAAGATAAACGATCTTCTCATCCCACTCCGGATTTGCTTCCACCGTAATATTCTGCACGATTTCCTCCTGATTTCCGGAACGGTCTTTTGCAGTATAAACCGCCTGATAAGATCCAGGCACGGCAAGATCTACATTTTCAGAATGAATCTCCAGGGATGGTGACGGATCCATATCATCTGTCACAGTTACCCCCTGAGAGAAATCCAGTACCTTTCCCTGCTTCACCGTCAAATCCTGTACTCCCTGGATTTCCGGCTTTTGCGTATCTTTTTTTCTTGTCAGCACCGCGTCTTTGACCGTCTGATTGCCGCTCGCATCTTCTGCCAGGATCTCCACCGTGTAATTTCCTTCTTCATCCCAGCTTCCTTCCTCCGCAAAACGGACCGTTACATCAGAAAGGTCTTCCGTCTTTTCCACAAACATCTCCGGTTTGATTTCTTCTGTCATGTCAGTGGTATAATCCTTTACTTCCAGATCCGGCGGAGTCGTATCTCTCACCTTTACTACCGCTTTTTCACTGTGGTTTCGCCAGGTATAAACAATCGGATAATCTCCTTCTTTCGATATATCAACACTGGATTTTACAGAAACCTCCTCCGGTTTTCCAAACCATACCTTTTTTATCTGGTCCATCGGATCAAATGCCTCTCCCATCTCATGTTCGATCACACCGCCTTTCAGCTTCAGTGGATGTGTGAAGGTATATAAAAATCCTCCTGCGCCGGCTAACACAAGCAGTATCAGAACCGTCAGGCCTATTCTTATAAATAACTGCCGTTTTCTTTCTTCTTTTACGTTGCTTCTCTTTCTGTGTTCTTTCATAACTTTTCTCATGCTTTTTGTATCCTTATCTTATGTTGTCGCTTTTTGTAGTCATCAGAATAGCACCCCCTCCCACCATAGTCAATGAATCATTTTTTAAGATTTCTTAAAATTTATTTATTATATTCATATTTGTATTTAATTTAATAAACTTTCTCTCTAAATTACTTGTTTGTTACATAATTATTAATATTTATCTTCAATTTAAGAACATAAAAGGCTGTATCTGCCTGACAGACACAGCCTTTCTGCTCCTCATGATTCTAATGCCTTTATCCTTTGATATGGAATGCGTCAAATCCCGGATATACCGCATAACGGGACGGATCCTTGTCACGAAGTGCCAGAGCTTCAAATTCACCAGTGGAAGCCCCGCCTTGGTCACTGTATGAAATTCTTCGTTTACTTATCTTTTTCTGTCCTATACAAAAAAAAACCAGAGGAACTATTCCTCTGATTCTTCAATCTTTTCCAGTATTCGTTTTTTATAGGAAAGAAACTCTTCTGTCAGCTGGAAATCGTTTCTTCTTGGTTTTGGCTCTTCAATGCGGATCTCATCGATGATATGTCCCGGTTTCCCGCCGAGGATATAAATCCGGTCCGACAGAAGCACCGCCTCATCAATATCATGGGTGATAAATACGGTAGACAGATGAATCTGCTCCATCACATCCAGATACCACCGGTGCATGGACCGTTTTGTCAGCGTATCCAGCGCGGAAAACGGTTCATCCAAAAGAGCCAGTCTGTCTGAAAACAGATAAGTCCGAAGAAGCGCCGCCCGCTGCCTCATTCCTCCGGAAAGCTGTGCTGGATATTTTTTCTCAGTCCCGGCAAGTCCGAATTCTTCAAAATACGGGGCCGCTTTCTTTCTTGCTTCTTTCTTCTTCATGCCGCCAATCACAAGGGGAAGGGCAACATTATCCTCCACCGTGCTGTACGGCAGAAGCAGATCTTTCTGAAGCATGTAGCTGACATTGCCCGGCTTTCCCGTGATCTCCTCCCCGTCCAGAAACACCTGTCCCCGGTCCGGCTTCAGCAGTCCGGAAATCACATTAAACAGCGTCGTTTTTCCGCCTCCGCTGACACCAAGAAGGCTCACCAGCTCCCTGTCATGGATCTCGATGGAGATATCCTCAATAATTGTCCTTCCATCAAAGGATTTTGTCACACCTGACACTACTAAATCTGCCATCTTTCCTCCTTGCTACTCCGGAAGATATTCGTTGGAAAATCCGGTATTTTCCGGAATTTCGTTCTCGGTAAGTCCATTCTCATTCAGCCAGTTGTAAAACAGATTCCAGCGGTCCGGATCGATATAGCCCCATCTGTCCGCATCTGCGATATACTCATCTTTCAGATATTCCTGGCTTGCCTTTACAAGCTCCTGATCAAGTTCCGGTGCTGCCTCGCACAGAATCTCCGCCGCTCCATCCGGATCTTCGATCGCATCTTCATATCCTTTCTTCACCGCACTCAGGAATTTCTTCGCGGTCTCCGGCTCTTTTTCCAGAAACTCGTTATTTCCAATAATTACCGGCGTATAATAGTCAAATGCCGGGTTGATATCCTTAAAAGCGAAATAATCGGTTTCCAGTCCTGCAACTTCCGTTGCCACACCTGCCCAGGCATAGAAAATCCAGATGGCATCCACGGATTTGGATTCCAAAGCGGACACTTCGTCCGTCACGGTACTTGGAATCAGCTCAACTTTACTGAAATCACCGCCGTCTGCCTCCACAACATTTTCCATCATTGCTTTCTCGATCGGAGCGTCCCAGGTGGCATATTTCTTTCCCTCCAGGCCTTTCGGAGTATCCATCCCTTCGCCCTTTCTGGAAATAATGCCCGATGTATTGTGCTGGACAACCGCTGCCACCGCTGTCGTCGGAAGTGCATCTTCCCCTACAACACCCGGCGCCATCGTATCCTGGAAGGAAATCCCGAACTGAGCCTTTCCCGAAGCAACCAGCGCATCCGCGCCATCCTCCGGCGGCTGTACAATTTCCACTTCCAGACCTTCATCCTCAAAATATCCTTTTTCCTGCGCCACATAAAGGCCGGTATGGTTGGTATTCGGCGTCCAGTCGAGTACGAACGTAATCTTTTCTTTCTCATTTTCCCCCTGCGAGGTTTCACCAGAACCACAGGCAGCCAGGGAGAGCGCCATACATCCTGCGGTTAATACTGCAACAATTTTCTTTTTCATCTAATGTTTCTCCTCCGTCTGTTCCCAGGCCATGCACTTTTTCTGCAGCAAATCTACCAGCTTCATCAAAACAAGGCTGATTACCGAGATCAGCAGGATCACCGCAAACATTTTATCAAATGCAAATGCCTTTTTTACCCTTGTCATATACACGCCAAGACCGTTAAATCCTCCGAGCCACTCGGAAATCACTGCTCCTACCACTGAATAGGACGCCGAAATCCTTAGGCTTGAAAAAAACTGGCCCATGGCTCCCGGAAGCTTGATATACCGGAAAATCTGAACTCTTCCCGCTCCCATGGAACGCAGAAGATTGATCATGTCCCGGTCCGCCGACCGGAATCCGTTCAGAAGTCCCACCGTCACCGGAAAAAAGGTCACAATGACAATCAGAATCACCTTTGGAAGCATCTCATATCCAAACCACAGCACAAGAAGCGGGGCAATGGCTACCGTTGGAATCGTCTGGGTAACGACAATCAGCGGGTAGAGAGCCTGATACAGCCGGTCAAACCGGTCCATGATGACTGCCATCACAAAGCCCAGAACCACCCCGCAGAACAGACCGAGAAATGCCTCTGCAAGCGTCACTTTCGCATGTTCCATCAAAAGTGGAAAGTCACTGATTAAAGCCTGTACCACCTCCACCGGCGACGGCAGCATATATCCCGGCACCAGGCCGGTCGAAGCTGCCACCTGCCATATGCCGATGATGACCACAAGGGCCGCAGCGGACCAGAGCCTACTCGTGATGCTTTGAAACTTTCTTTTCAATGGACAGAACGTCTCCTTCCGGTCTGTAGCTGACTTTGATATACGCTGCCACATGCGGCGCACCTGCACGCACGGCAATGTGCTGACATTCTTTTACAATGTCCATCAGCTCATCATAATCACCCTCGATTGTTGTCTCGAAAGGTCCCACGTAACAGTTCAGGCCTGTACTTTTGATATAGGCAATTACCTCGTCTACAATACGAATCAGTTCCTCATCGTTTGCCGCGTCCGGTAAGGACTGGATTGCTACACTTGCATTCATTTTCTCTTTCCTCCTGTAAATTTATCATAATGAAACAAAGTGGGTAAATCACAAAAAAACTCTGCCGGAACGCCTCCGGCAGAGATATCTTATCGTCCATGGGTACGAGACTGGTCTTTTCGTCCATGCAGTACTCCACTTCTGCAATATGCTCCCTACGCCGGTATGATCCGGATCAGGTATGAGGGTAAAAGACGCATGCCGGTCCTACTCTCAGCCGGACTGTCTCCGGCTCCCCTTTGTCCTGTATTAGTCTACGACACCTTTCTGCCTGTTGTCAAGAATTTCCTTTTTTGGGGACGTGTTCCGATGCATCGGAACACGTCCCCAATGATATGATTAATAAACACTCTTTATTCTTTGATATAAATCTTTTCTATTGATCCGATGTACATGGTGTGGTAGTCGCGGTCGGAGTACCATTTTGCATCGTTTTCTTTGACATCGAATCCTTCCGGACTCATGAACTGATGGTACTGTTTTTTGCAGAGGATGATAAGTTTTGCCTCTTCGAATGCTGCGGTTCCTTCTACGTTCACTGGTGTGAGTCCGGCTTCTTTGATTTTGTCCCGCTCTCTTCCGGATACGGTTCCGCATAAATTCAGTGCTTTCCGATATGCTTCTTCAAAAAATGTGATGGTGAAGTATTCTCCCTGATCGACAAATTCTTTTGTGTACCGGGTCTGGCGGATGTAGGCTGTAACTGATGGTTTTCCCCAGATTACACCCATGCCTCCCCAGCTTGCTGTCATTGTATTGCAGTGTGTTTCATCTCCTGCTGTAATCAGCATCCATTCTTTTCCGATGGCGGTAAATGGATTCACATTCAGTTCTTCCGGTTTGATTTCTTTCCATCCCATGGCAGTATTCCCCTTTCTTTTCCCTAATCGTTTCTATGATGCTTTATCATACTACTTTTTCTTTTTTTCCGTCTACCGTCTCCTGTTCTTCCAGAAAGTGTTTCTTTCTCAGTTCTTCTTCGATGGCATCGAGGATTTCTTCGCTTTCGGCGCTGATGGTGTGAAAATGACTTCCGCTTGTAATGTTTTTCAGCGGACTGGACTGCCCGGCTTTGATGTCTTCTACAAAATCCATCACCTGTTTTCTTGTCCGGATGCCAAGTTCGGCCCGCAGGGTTCCGTACACGTTATGGCTGATAAATACATCTTCCGCAGTCCCGCCGAAATCCACAATCGTATTCAGTTCTTCCATGATCTCATCGTCTGTATGTTTCACCCGGATGACTCTGCTGGCTCTGTGGCTTCCCTGGCAGATGTATCCCCGGCAGGTGGAAACGATCTCATTTCCGGCAGCCCGAAGTACCGCGATATCCTGCACAATCACCTGACGGCTTACTTCAAAGTTTCTGGCAAGCTGAGTTCCGGATACCGGGCTTTCACTTCCCTGAATCTCTTTTAAAATCTTCTGTCTGCGAACTTCTCCGTCCATGGCTTTTCATCCTTTCTCATCATCCTTCGCCTAGTCAACCGGATGCAGGTTTTTCAGCGAAATGTCCAGAATCGGAGCGGAATGGGTCAATGCTCCGCTGGAAATATAGTCTACACCTGCTGCCGCAAGCTGTGCAGCATTTTCTTTTGTCACGTTACCGGAACATTCTGTGCTTGCTCTGCCGTCAATATAATCAACTGCCTCTTTCATCATTTCCAGAGACATGTTGTCAAGCATGATAATATCAGCACCCGCTTCCACCGCTTCTTTTACCATCTCCAGAGTTTCCGTCTCCACCTCGATCTTCCGTACAAACGGTGCGTACTCCCTGGCCAGTTCCACTGCCTTTTTAACGCTGCCTGCCGCCCCGATATGATTATCTTTTAACAGTACGCCGTCGGAAAGATTGTACCGGTGATTATAGCCGCCTCCTGTGCGGACGGCGTATTTTTCAAAAATCCGCATGTTCGGCGTTGTCTTTCTTGTGTCAAGCAGTTTGGTCTTCGTTCCTTCCAGAAGTTTTGCCACACTTCTTGTATAGGTCGCGATTCCGCTCATTCTCTGAAGATAGTTTAAGGCCGTGCGCTCCCCGGAGAGCAGTACACGAATGTCTCCTGTCACAACTCCCATCTTCTGACCTTTTTTGACTTCATCTCCATCTTTTACAAACAGGGTGACCGTCGTAGATGGATCCAGCAGAGTAAATACTCTTTCAAACACCCAGAGCCCTGCAATGATACCGTCTTCTTTGCAGATCAGTTCTACTTCTCCTTCACGCCGTTCTCTCATCACCGCATTGGTAGTGATGTCCTCGCTTGTAATATCTTCCTCCAGTGCCTGCATGATCAGTTTATCTGCCACCAGTTTCATCGTAATCTCATTCATCTTGCTTTCCTTACCCTTTCTATCTCATCCAGCACTTCCTCCCGGTATATCTGTGGAAGTCTGTCTTTTTCCTTTTGAATCTGCGCCTCTGCCGCTTCTGCAAGTCCTGCCGTCTCTTCCCGGCTTGCATCGTTCTCCTCCCAGGTCTCCGTCAGATGTCTGGCTGCTCTCGCCCCGAACACCAGGCTTTCCAGAAGGGAATTGCTTGCAAGACGGTTTGCTCCGTGCACACCGTTACAACTTGTCTCCCCTACTGCGTACAGATGCTCCATTGATGTCTTACTGTGTTTGTTGACATGAATTCCTCCCATGAAATAGTGCTGTGCCGGGACAACCGGAATCCAGTCTTTTGTCACATCGTAGCCTTCTTCCAGACAGCGCTCATATATATGCGGGAAATGGCTTTTGATGACTTCTTCTCCCAGAACGGTCATGTCCAGCCATACATACGGCGTCTGGTCTTTCTCCATCTGCTTTCTGATTTCTGCTGTAAGCAGATCCCTTGGAAGCACCTCATTTGCAAACCGTTTTCCGTCCGCGCCATAGAGCTTTGCTCCCTCACCCCGCACGGACTCGGAAATCAAAAACCGGCGTCCCGGCTTTTTGGAATAAAGCGTCGTCGGATGAATCTGGATATAATCAATGTGCTCCAGCTCGATATGATGACGCAGGGCAAGCGCCAGCGCGTCCCCGGTCAAATGCGGATAATTGGTCGAATGCTTATAAAGCCCTCCGATTCCGCCTGTTGCCAGAATCGTATACTCCGCCTCCAGAAAACAGTCTTCCCCGTCTTCCTGCGAAGCCACGACACCATAACACCGATTGTCCTTTTCCACCAGATCCAGCATCGTCACATGTTCCAGAATAGTCACATTACTTCTTGTCCGGACTGCTTTCAGAAGTTTGCTCGTAATCTCCTCCCCGGTAATATCCTCGTGAAACAGAATTCTCGGTTTGGAGTGGCATCCTTCCCTTGTATAATCGAATTCTCCGTCTTTTTTCGCAAAATCCACGCCGTAATCAACCAGCTCCCGGATCACGTCTCTGGAAGACCGGATCATAATATCCACGGATTCTACCCGGTTCTCATAATGCCCTGCTTTCAGTGTATCTTCCATGAAACTGTCGTAGTCCGTATCGTCTCTTAACACACAGATTCCGCCCTGTGCAAGAAAGGAATCGCTGTGCTCCACCTCATCCTTCGTGATCATCAGGACCTGTCTGTCTTCCGGCACATGGAGGGCGGCAAACAGTCCGCTCGCTCCGGTTCCTACGATCAAAATATCTGTCTGTATCGTTTTCATTTTACACACCCCTTTGTTATTTCGCAAGCTTCAGCATCTGCTCCATGGCATGTTTTGCCTTTTCACTGACTTCGGCATCCACCTGCACCTCATTACTCTCATCCCGCAGACAATCCCGGATTTTCTCCAGTGTCACCTTTTTCATATCATGACAGCACTGTTCCTTCTGAATCGGGTAAAACTTCTTGTCCGGATTCTGTTTCTTCAGTTCGTACATCACTCCGGTCTCCGTTCCAATCAGAAATTCTCCGGCATCGCTTTCTGCCGCCGCCTTGATAATGCCGGAGGTACTTCCTGCATAATCTGCAAGATCCACCACTTCTTTCGGACATTCCGGATGAACAAACACCAGGGCATCCGGATGTGCTTCTTTGGCGCTTAACACTTCTTCGGCAGTCATCTGATGATGTACCGGGCAGTACCCGTCTCCGAGAATAATCTCCTTTTCCGGTACCTGAGCTGCCACAAAACTTCCCAGATGCTGGTCCGGTATAAAATAAATCCTCTGGTTTGGCAGTGCCTTTACCACCTTCACCGCATTCGCCGATGTCACGCAGACATCGGAATACCGCTTAAGCTCCGCAGTCGAATTAATGTAACATACCACCGCCAGTTCCGGATCACTCTCCTTCATCGCTTTGATTTTTTCCACATCGGCCATATGCGCCATGGCACAGTCTGCCGTCGGATCCGGAAGCAGCACTTTTTTCTCCGGATTTAAAATCTTGGCACTTTCTCCCATAAAAGAAACTCCTGCAAAAACAAGAATCTTTGCATCCGTCTCCTTTGCCACCTTGCTCAGATAAAACGAATCCCCGGTATAATCTGCAATCTCCTGTACCTCATCCGGTACATAATAGTGTGCCAGTATCACGGCCTGTTTCTCTTTTTTCAGTATCTCAATCTCTTCTCTCAAAGAACTCATTGCGGTTTCCTCCCGTATCTTTACTCATTTACACCGCATTATACACCTGATTTTTACAGGTGACAAGACACTTGTTTCAGAATTGTAAATTCTGCTGGCAGAACAAAGAAAATTAAGGACGATTTCAATCGAAATGACAATACAGGAAAGAGAATCTGTGATACAATGGACTTTCAGGAAACACAGGAATGCGGAGGTGACAGAGTTATGAAAATACATATCATCGGATGCAGCGGATCGGGAAAATCCTATCTTGCCCGAAAGCTTTCCGAAAAATATTGCATCCCCCATTTTGATCTTGATGATCTGCAATGGGACAATCACGCTGAACATTATGGTGTCAAAATGCCGCCCGAAAAACGGAGTGCCATGTTACAGGAAATCGTGCAAAAGGAAAACTGGATCATCGAGGGTGTCTATTATAAATGGGTACAGGACAGCTTCCGTGCTGCCGATATGATTTATGTTTTAGAAATTCCCTCTCGGGTTTACAAGTTCCGCATCCTTCGTCGATTTTTCAAACGGAAACTTGGGTTGGAAAAGGGAAAGAAGGAAACACTACACTCTGTCCTCGGCCTGATCCGGTGGACAGACGAATTCCAGTCTGTCAATATGCCAAAGATTCAGGAAATGCTAAAGCCTTACGGACAGAAAGTACAATATCTGCGAAGTAAAAGAGACATAAATAATCTACTATAACCAGGAGGTGCAACGAATGGAAGGTGTAAAGCGCTATTGCGTTCGTCTTCTCACTCATAACGAACAGTGGAAGGAAGAATTTCAAAAAGTAAAGCAGTCTATTCAGGAGCAGTGGGCTGATAATGTTCTCGATATCCAGCACGTTGGAAGTACCGCCGTCCCTCTCATCTGTGCCAAACCGATTCTCGATGTGGCTGTCCGGCTCCGGTCGGTTCGGCAGTTGGATCCGTCTTTTCTCGAAGCACTCGGTTATGACTACTGTGGAATCCAGCACGGAAATCCTCTTCACCACTTATTTGTCCTGCGTGGTCCCGGTGAGATTTCTCTTCAGCATATCCACTGTTACGATCAGACCGCCCCGGAATTTGACCGGATTGTCGGTTTCCGGGACTATTTAAACGCCCACCCGGATGCTGCAAGGCTGTATGAAGCATTAAAAAAGGATCTTGCCGAAAAATATCCGGACAACCGTCCGGCCTACACAAAAGGAAAAGAGGATTTCATCCAAAATATCTGTGAAAAATTTTGAGTATAAAAACAGCCGGCACGTTTTCGTACCGGCTGCTTTTTACGCGCTTATTTTGTTTATCGTTAATGTGCATGCATAAACATCATGCCGAGAAGGATTCCAAGAACCGTGAAAAATGCAGGCATTTTCCCTCTGTAGAGAGCGTTTGCCTCCGGCAGGATCTCGCCAAAATTGACGTAGAGCATGGCTCCGGAAGCAAAGCTTAAGCTGATGGCAAGTCCCATCTGCCCCATGTCGCCGATCCAGTACCCAAGGACGCCTCCGACAATGATCGCCGCCCCGCTCAATGCGGTCAGCAGGACTGCTCTGCCTTTGGACATTCCCGCTGCCAGAAGAGGTGCGCAGATCGCCATTCCTTCCGGCACATTGTGGATCCCGATAAAGATGGCGAGAGTCAGGGCCGGGCTTCCGATCAGGCTTCCGTGGCTTACCAAAGATGCACCGATCGTCATGCCCACCGGAATATTGTGACACGCCACTGCAACCATCATTGCGACTCCGGCAGTCATCATCTTCCGGCTCATACGGCTTTTTGCCTGCTCTGCCTTCTGATCCATCACCCGTTCCAGAAGATAGACGGTCAGGAAACCAATGATCACAAAGACGGCAATCCCACCTTTGGACATTCCGGTTTCCAGTGCGTCGTGAAACAGATCCAGACAGACAATGCTGATCATGGTTCCGGACGCAAAGCTCAACAAAAGACTCATCGCCTTATCCGAGCCCTTCCTTACCGTCGTGCTGAGCGCCGCTCCGATTCCGGTTCCTCCGATTCCCGACAATGCTGTCAATACAATAATCGTAATAAGCATTTTCATATTATTTCACCACTATTTTACGGAAATTTTTCTTTCCTCTCCTTAAAACAAAGTCTTCTTCAAAATCTTCCTTCGTGTATGCGGTGTAGGTATCCGTTACCTTTTCGCCGTTGACTGCGGCTCCTCCCTGCTGTACTGCACGTCTTGCCTCAGACCTGGACGGTACCAGACCGCTCTTATGGAGCAGAGTCAGGATATCGATTTTTCCCTCTGTAAAGTCTTCGTCAGTAAGCTCACAGGTCGGCATCTCAGCTGCGCTTCCGTTGGAGAACAGTGCACGGGCGCTGTCCTGTGCCTTCTTCGCCTCTTCCTCGCCGTGAACCAGCTTGGTCAGCTCGTATGCAAGAATCTCTTTTGCCTGATTTAACTGGCTGCCTTCCCAGGAATCCATCTTGTCAATTTCTTCCAGCGGAAGGAAGGTCAGCATACGGATGCATTTTAATACATCGGCATCTGCCACATTTCTCCAGTACTGGTAGAATTCAAACGGAGATGTCTTGTTCGGATCCAGCCATACCGCTCCGGACTGTGTCTTGCCCATCTTCTTTCCTTCAGAATTCAGAAGCAGTGTGATTGTCATGGCACACGCATTCTTTCCTAATTTCCGGCGGATCAACTCGGTACCGCCAAGCATGTTGGACCACTGATCGTCCCCGCCGAACTGCATATTGCAGCCATATTTCTGGTACAGCATGTAGAAGTCGTAGCTCTGCATGATCATGTAGTTAAATTCCAGGAAACTAAGTCCCTTTTCCATTCTCTGCTTGTAGCACTCCGCACGCAGCATGTTGTTGACACTGAAATGCGGTCCCACTTCACGGAGGAAATCAATGTAGTTCAGATCAAGAAGCCAGTCAGCATTATTTACCATGAGTGCTTTCCCGTCTGAGAAATCAATAAATTTACTCATCTGCTTTTTAAAGCATTCACAGTTGTGCTGAATCTGCTCCGGCGTCATCATGGAACGCATATCTGTTCTTCCGGACGGATCCCCGATATATCCGGTTCCGCCTCCTACTAGGGCGATCGGCTTGTTCCCTGCCATCTGAAGACGTTTCATCAGGCAGAGCGCCATGAAATGCCCTACATGAAGGCTGTCCGCTGTCGGGTCAAACCCAATGTAAAAAGTCGCCTTTCCGTTGTTGATCAGCTCTCTGATCTCTTCTTCGTCTGTAACCTGAGCAATCAGGCCTCTTGCTTGTAATTCCTCGTAAATCTGCATCTTCCTTACCTCTTCTTTCCTTATATTATGTGAACATGATCTGTGAAATTCGTCCGCTTTCGCGTCTATTTCGGCCCTGCCGGGAAATTTCCCCGGACAAAGCGCCCCTCTTTTTCCACCTGTTTCACAAAACGGTTCACTTCTTTTCTTGTCTTTAAGACAATCAGCTTGGTGCCGGAAAGTTTCTTCATATATCCATAGTAATGCGCCTTGCTTCTCCGGTCAAAATTCCAGATCCGTTTTAGAAATCCCGGATCAAACTTCTCCGGACATCCCGGATTCATGCTCGGCCTTGGCTTCCCGTAATTTGTGATCACCCGCCTGAGCACGCTCAGAATGCAAAACCACCGTTTAAAATCCAGATAAATCACGGTGTCGCACACATCCATCCGATGCTCCACTGTCCGTGGAAAATTTCCGTCCATGATCCATTCCGGCTTCCGAATCTCGCTTTGGGTGAGCCGGTCAAACTCATCGAAAGGCTTCCTCTTCCACCCGGCGTCCCATGACAGCGCATCCAGGTAGACAACCGGGAGGTCCATGATCTTCCCAAGCTGCCCGGCCAGCGTAGACTTTCCGCTTCCGCTGCACCCGAGAATAACGATCTTCTTTGATTCCTGTCTGTTCTTTCCCCGGCAAGCCGGGTATCGCTCTTTTCTCCGGTCTTCCTTCAAAAAAACTTCCATCTTTTCCCTGAGGCGGCAAAACCGCTGATAGATCGGATGGGCAATCTTTCCTTCTTCTCCCATCCGGACAAACTCCGAAAGACTCACCCACCTGGCATCTGCGGTCTCTCCTTTCTGAAGACGGATTTCTTCAACAGGAACATTTTTTCTGACAATGTAGAAATCGATAAACGCATACTCTTCCATCTGGGAATCCAGAAGATGAAGCTCGTTTTCCCTCACCCGGATCCCGGTCTCCTCAAACAGCTCCCTTACCGCTGCCGCCCGGCTTTCCTCGCCGGCCTCCAGAGCTCCGCCTGTATTCTCCCATGTTCCCGGATACTTCTCCTTATCCGGAGAACGCAGCGTCAGCAGGATCTCATTTTGGTCATTGACGACACACGCAACCACAACAATATGAAATTCTCCCTTTACCATCGGATCTTTCCTGCCCGCCTGCTTCCCAAGCGGCTGCCGGTTTTCATCAAATAAATCCCATACCTCCATGGCCTGTAACCTTTCAGAACAAAGTTTCCTGGAACAAAGTTTCCTGTTAAATAAAAATCCCCCGTCCTTAGAAAGGACGAGGGTTATGCTCGTGGTACCACCTTTTTTCCCGGAATCAATCCGGCTCAGTAAGACATCTCCTTCCTCCACTCACCATGGAATCCCGGAAATATCCCGGCACTATAACGTGTGCCCTGACGTCACAGCCTACTTACTTTCGGTGTGAAGCTCCAAGATGTATTCACAACAAACTTTTCCTGCACCTCTCATCAACCGGTAACTTTCTGTCTGAACCTGATCTGCTGCTACTTCTTCTTTTCTTCGCCTGTTTTCCTATACGCTTATGTCAAATACTAACCGATTCCCGTGCGCTTGTCAAGCCTCTTTTTCGTGTTTACGCTTTCCAATTCCGTATTTCCATAAGCCCTGGAACCAGAACTTTCGCACTCGTCTCCAGAATAATCCGGCCTTTTTCGGCCGTAGCTCCGCCCGGATCGCCTCCGATACCGATCGGTTTCCCTTCCGCTGTCTTCCAGTCTTCTGAAACCCATCCGATTGTAACATTTCCTCCGGTCTTCAGCGTCTGATTGCCTACAAACGCACTTGGTATTCCCGCCTCGGAAGTCTCCAGCTTCACCAGTGTCTCGTCGACCGCCATCACCATTGATGTCTCCATTTCTCCTCCATGAAAATCGTAATGATTGCCTTCTGATATTGTTGCCTGTACATCCGGATGTCCAAATGCTCCCGATGACAGAATAAACGGCGACATTCCAAGTTCACTCCGAAGCTCACGGCTTAAGATCTGAATCACCGGCAAATTTCCTCCGTGACATACAAGAAATGCGATCTTCCGAAAACCATGGCGGTAAAGGCTCTCACTGATATCATAGAGCAGATGATAGTACGTATCCGGCTTTAAAGTAATGGATCCGCAGAAATTCTTGTGCTCTGTGCTCAGGCCAACCGGAATAACCGGAAACGCAAGAATCGGGAAGTCTGCTTCTCCGGCTTCCTCCAGCGCTTTTCCGAGGTATTCCACCATTGCTTCCGCAATGATGTCATCTGTCCCAAGCGGCGCCTGATTTCCATGCTGCTCCAGTGCTCCCACCGGAATCAGTACGATCGTCTCCTCCTTATCCACCTGTTCCATTTCCAGACGCGTCAGTTCTCTGTACTTACGAATCATACCGTTCCCTCCATCCTTTGACAACTCCCACTTCTTTCAGCCTGTCATACAGAAGATATCCCACAATATAATTCAGCAAAAGCTTGATCAGATTGAACGGGATTGTCGCCAGTATGAGAAACAGCGGAAGATTTCGAATCAGAGGATTGACTGCTCCCACGGTGCGGACCACTTCATCCAGAGAAAGGCCCATCGCCGATGCATAAAGCGGAAGTGTAATGCACGCATTCAGGACACAGGAAAACGCAATCCGGACCGGAAGATTGATCCCAAGCGAAATCACTGCCGCCTTTCTCGTCTGTCCCATCTTTTTGAACACGATCCACAGCGGGAGCACAAACAGCAGCGTCCCTAGAAGATTGGCGAATTCACCGACAAACATTGTCGTTGTCCCAACCGTGATCAGCTTGATCAGAATTTTGATGACCTCCACACAGATTCCGGACACCGGCCCCAGCAGAAATGTCGCGATCACAGAAGGGACGTCGCTGAAATCCACCTTATAAAACGGCGGCATCAAAGGAATCGGGAATTCCAGTGACATCAGGATACCGGCAACAGCCGAAAGCATAGCCGTAATGATGAAGTAGTAGGTTTTGTTTTTTGTTCTCATATAGTTTTCTCCTTTCGAATGATGTTACAAATTTCGTAAATCCTTCGAAAGAAAAAATCCCAGCACCAGGGGCACTGAGATTCTATGTTCACTGTTTCTTCTCCCATCCAGACTGTCACTGTCGGTTTTGGAATTTCACCAAATCAGCCACATACGTGGGTCACGGACTATACCGTCGGTAGGGAATTACACCCTGCCCCGAAGAATTTATTCATTTGCAGTATTATCGTAGCACACTTATATCCATTGTGCAATACATCTGATGCAATTTATGGATTTGTAAGTGCGCGGGCCGTATCCTGCAAAAACGCATCGATCCGCTCCTGATCCTGTTCGAGGCAGCAGGCATACAGCAGGTCCATCATAACCAGAATCGGAAACTGAGGAGAAATCGCATCTCCATACTCCAGATTGTCCAGTGCCGGGACGAGAATCACCTCGTCACAATACTCCATGAAATCCGGGTTGTTCCGCGCTGTCACAAGGACACATCCGGCTCCTCTCCGCTTCGCCTCCTGAAGCATATACTGAACCTCTTCCGTCTGCCCTTTCATGCTGAATCCGATCACCAGAGAGGTTTCATTCTGAAAGACCGCCCTCATCCGGATCATGTCCCGGTCCACGAGAGAATTGATATTCAGCCCGATCCGCATAAACCGAAGCTCGGTCTCTCTGGCGGCAATCCCGGAGCTTCCAACGCCGCAGACAAAAATTCTCTCCGCCTGAAACAGCATCCCGGCAATCTTTTTGAATTTCTTTTCATCGGCCAGATTATACGCCTTATTTAAAAGTTCCTGATAGGTATCCAGCACCCGCCTTGTATTATCTGCAAAGGGTCTGCTTTTCTTCTCCCGAAATGTATCCTCGTACTGATAGATAAACTCCCTGTATCCCCGGAATCCGCATTTTTTTGCAAACCGGGAGAGAGATGCCTCGGAAACATAAAGCCGTTCAGAAACCGCCTTTGCGGAAAAATCCCGCTTCTTTTTATTCTGGATAAAGAAATCCGCGATGGTCCGCTCCAAAGCTGTAAAATTCTCATAGTTGTACTCAATCACCGGTATGATCGACCTTGCGTAGTGCTCCATGTTCTTTTCCTTTCTTCTGTCTGTATTTTACATAACACTACCGAGAGTATAACACAGGTTTCACAAAAATAATACTAACTCTCCCATAGTTTTTGTGTTATAATGAGATTGTTTGAAAATGGCATGTTTGCCGGAAAAATAGGAGGTTTTTATTATGAACGTACCTGAAAGAATCGCAAAATTGCGTACTCTTATGGAAGAAAAGGGAATTGACATCTATGTTGTTCCGACAGCTGACTTCCATCAGAGCGAGTATGTTGGGGAACATTTTAAAGCGAGAAAATTTATTACCGGATTCTCCGGATCTGCAGGAACAGCTGTCATCACAAAAGAAGGCGCTTACCTCTGGACAGACGGAAGATATTTCATCCAGGCTGCAAAACAGCTGGAAGGCTCTACAGTTGAACTGATGAAAATGGGCGAGCCGGGTGTCCCGACTATCCATGAGTTCCTTGCTGATACATTACCGGAAAACGGCACACTCGGATTTGACGGACGTGTAGTTTCCATGGGTGAGGGACAGGATTACGAGTCCATCGCAACCGAGAAACACGGAAAAATCGTTTACGAATATGACCTCATCGACCAGATCTGGGAAGACCGCCCGGCACTTTCTGAGGAACCGGTCTTCGCACTGAATCTGAAATATACAGGTGAGACAGTTGCATCCAAGCTGTCCCGTATCCGTGAAGACATGAAAAATGCCGGAGCAACTGCTCATGTCCTCACAACACTGGATGATATCTGCTGGACACTCAATATCCGTGGAAACGACATCGAGTTCTTCCCGCTTGTACTGTCCTACGCAGTGATCACCATGGATAAAGTAGACCTCTACATCAACGAGGCAAAATTAAGCAGCGAAATCAAGGCGGATCTGGAAAAGGACGGTGTTGTCTTCCATCCGTACAATGACATTTACGAAGACATCAAGAAAGTCGGATCTGACGAAGTGCTTCTGATCGACCCAGCAAGACTGAACTACGCACTTTACAACAACATCCCGGAAGGTGTTGCAAAAGTGGAAGAGCGTAACCCGGAGATCCTCTTCAAGGCAATCAAAAACGAAGTAGAGATCGAAAACATCCGTCAGGCTCAGATCAAGGACAGCGTTGCACATGTGAAATTCATGAAATGGCTCAAGGAAAATGTGGGCAAGATGACGATCACAGAGATGAGCGCATCTGACAAACTGGACGAGTTCCGTGCAGAACAGGGCAACTTCATCCGTCCAAGCTTCGAGCCGATCAGCTCCTATGGTGAGCACGGTGCCATCGTACACTACACATCCTCACCGGAAACAGATGTTGAGCTCAAAGAAGGCGGACTGTTCCTGACTGATACCGGTGCCGGATTCTACGAAGGCTCCACAGACGTTACACGTACCTACGCCCTCGGAGAGATCCCGCAGATCATGAAAGATCACTTTACACTGGTTGCAATCAGCAATCTCTCCCTTGCAAACGCACGCTTCTTAAAAGGCTGCACCGGAATGACTCTGGACATGCTTGCAAGAAAGCCGTTCTGGGACAGAAACTTAAACTTCAACCACGGAACAGGACACGGCGTTGGATACCTTCTGAACATTCACGAAGGCCCGGCAGGATTCAGATGGCAGTTCCGCGCAGGCGAGATTCAGCCGTTTGAGAAAGGTATGATCATCACAGACGAACCTGGTATCTACATCGAAGGAAGCCACGGTATCCGTCTGGAGAACGAGCTTCTCACATGCGAAGGTGAGAAAAACGAATACGGACAGTTCATGTACTTTGAACCGATCACTTACATCCCGATGGACCTTGACGCCATCAATCCGGAAATCATGACAGCAGAAGAAAAGAAAATGCTCAATGATTACCACAAGACTGTTTATGAGAAAATTTCTCCATACCTTGACAATGAGGAGAAAGAATGGCTCAGAACATACACAAGAGAGATCTAAACCGAAAACTGATTTCAGATGCAGCGATACGGCTCCGGTGCCTTCAGGTGCCGGAGCTGTATCTGTTACTACCATGAACAGGAGATGATATTATGCCATCCATCTATGCACACTACACCTTCGGAGAAATGATGAAAAAAGCATTTCCGGCCGATATCCGCAAGCTGATTTCCCTCCATGAGGATCTGTTTGAAATCGGACTGCACGGCCCGGATCTGTTCTTTTATTACCATGCACTTCTCAAAAACCGTGTCAACCGGACCGGCTACCACATGCACGATGTAAGCGCTGCACCATTCTTCCGGCGCTCCAGAGATGTGATTTTATCCGCAGCCTCCATATCCGAGAAACATGCCCGGTTAGCCTACATTCTTGGCTTTCTCTGTCACTTCACACTGGACAGCGTCTGCCACAGCTATATTGAGAAAAAACTCACGGAAGATCCGGTTACCCACTCCGATATTGAAACCGAGTTTGACCGCTATCTTCTGTTGAAACAGAATAAACGCCCGCTTCACGCAAAGGTGACTTCACACCTCCACGCTTCAACGGCAGGAGCAAAAGCAATCCAGGCGTTTTTCCCGACACTGAGCGTCCGGCAGGTAGAGTCCTCCATTTCTTCCATGATCTGGTACAATGACCTGTTTACAACCTCTGACCGGCTCACACGCAGTCTCGTAACATTCTTTATGCACGCCACCTTTACCTACAAAAGTCTCGGCGGACTGCTGATGAAGGAAAAAGCCAATCCGCACTGCGCGGACAGCAACCTCAGGCTTCACAAACTGATGGAGGCATGCGTGCCGCTTGGCCTCTCACTTACGAAAAATTATGTTGCATTTTTCAATCACGGAGAACCGCTCTCGCCTTATTTCCGCCATACCTTCGGACCAAAACCAGGCTGGGAGCATATCCCGGTCTTATCCTTAAAAGAAGAGCGCCGTTACAAACCTGACACGGAGGAACTTTCACAATGAAATGGAAGACAACATCACTGGAAAAGAAATGGATTTTTTACGACGTAGGAAACTCAGCTTTTACTCTCCTGGTTTCCACCATTATGCCGATTTATTTTAACTACCTTGCATCGAGCGCCAACGTCTCGGAAGTCGATTACCTCGCTTTCTGGGGATATGCCACTTCGGCTGCAACGATTATCACCGCCATCCTCGGACCGGTTCTCGGAACGGTCTCGGATTTCAGAGGATGGAAAAAGCGGCTTTTTCTCTTCTCTCTTCTGGTAGGGGCCTGCGGCTGCGTGGTGCTTGGGTTCTTAAGCTCCTGGATCTGGTTTCTGCTGATTTTTGTACTTGCAAAGGCAGCGTACTCTCTGAGCCTGATCTTCTATGATTCCATGCTCACCGACGTCACTACCGAAGAGCGGATGGACGAAGTCTCCTCCCGCGGCTACGCCTGGGGATATATCGGAAGCTGTGTTCCATTTTTAATCAGTCTGGCTCTGGTTCTCTTTTACGAAACACTGGGAATCTCGATGAACCTGGCCATGAGCATTGCATTTCTGCTCATCGCTGTCTGGTGGGTCTGCTTTGCGGTACCGCTTCTTCGAAGCTATAAACAGCTTCACTGTATCGAAAATCACGATCACGCGGTCTCCTCCGGACTTCGCCGTCTCGGCCATGTGTTTGGAGAATTGAAGAAAAACAAGAAGATTCTCTTCTTCCTGATTGCCTTTTTCTTCTACATCGACGGCGTGTACACCATCATTGACATGGCAACCGCCTACGGAACAGCTCTGGGTCTGGATACGACCGGACTGCTTCTGGCACTTCTGGTAACGCAGATCGTTGCCTTCCCGGCCGCACTGATTTTCGGACGCTTGAGTGGAAAATACAAAAACGCAAGCCTGATCAAGATCTGTATCGCAGCATATTTTCTGATCGCCCTTTACGGCATCACTTTAAAAGAACAGTATCAGTTCTGGATTCTGGCTGTCTGTGTCGGAATCTTCCAGGGCGCGATCCAGTCCCTCTCCCGGTCCTATTTCGCCCGGATCATTCCGGCTGAACGCTCCGGAGAATACTTTGGCATCTACGATATCTGCGGAAAGGGTGCATCCTTCCTCGGAACCACTCTGGTCTCCGCAATGAGCCAGCTCACAGGAAACATGAATCTTGGCGTCGGTTCTCTCGCCGTCATGTTCCTGATCGGATTTTTCTTCTTTCTTCGTACCGAAAAATTATCCTAAAACAAAAAAGGATCTCTTCCGGCACGCCTCATTCAAAGGCTGTCCTGAAAAGATCCTTTTTCATTTCTGTATGCTATTGTTTATGCGTATTTCCGGACGATCTCCTGCATTTTATCAAAGCACTGCTCCATCTCGTCCACCAGACGGAACTGTGTCCGCGCACGCACCAGATTGTGCTCCGGATACTCTGTCTTAAAGTAGGTATCTCCCTGAAGATAGTCTGTCAGGAAACGGATACCGCACTCCAGTGTCATCAGTCTGGCTCCCCACGGAAGGCTTTCGATCTCTTCCTTGGTAAGCACATCCTTTGTCTCCTCCAGATATCCCTTTACATAAAGCTCGTACAGGGAAATATCAAAATGTACCAGATCCAGGTTTTTCTCATCCTCTGCCGCTGTCGCCGCTCCGAACCGGATGGAATCACCAAAATCATTCGCTGCAAGGCCCGGCATGATCGTATCCAGATCGATAATGCACAGTCCTTTTCCAGTCCTGGAATCAAAAAGAATATTATTTAACTTCGTATCATTGTGAGTCACACGAAGCGGAAGCGTTCCGTCATCCTGCTGTTTCACAAGCACTGCACAGTCATCCTTGCGTTTCAGGACGAAATCAATCTCCGGACGGCAGCTGCCTTCCCGGTTTTTCAGATCCCTCTTCAGAGCAACTTCAAATGCTTCAAATCTCTTAACCGTATTGTGGAAGTCCGGAATCGTCTCATGCAGTCTGGATGCCGGATAATCGCCAAGCTGTTTCAGGAAATGGCCAAAACTGCTGCCGGACTGATAGAACTGCTCCGGCTTCTCCACCAGCTGGTAGCACTCAGAATCCGGGATAAAGTTGTAGCATCTCCACGGCTCCCCTTCACTGTCCTCAAAATAGTTGGCTCCGCTCTTTGTCTTGATATAGGCAAGCGTCTCCCTGTCCGGATCTCCGCCTTCCTCGCGGATCACATTTCTCAGGTATTCGGTTACACCGAAAATATTTTCCATGACACCAGCCGGATCCTTGAATACATTGCTGTTGACTCTCTGAAGGACGTAGGAAAGCTCATCCCCATTTTCACCCGGCGTATAAACCGCATATGTCTCGTTGATATGGCCCGCACCAAACGGCTTCACATAGCTGCATCTCGGTCCAAAACCAAACGCATAGATCGCATCCTCCAGATCCCGGTTGTCCACACCGTCAATCTTCCGGTGGGTAGAGAAGATCACATCTCCAGCCTCTACCTTCTGTTTGATTCCGATATTACAGTTTGCCTTTACCACACTGTTCAGGCTGATATGAGCACCCTTTGCCACATGGGAATCATGATCGACTACCGCACCGCTGTTGATCAGAACTCCGTGTTCGATCACCGTATGCGTATTAATCACTGCCTTCTGCATGACAAATGTACCATTTCCAATAACAGCACTCTGGCTTACAAAGGCTGTCGGATGAATGATCGCCGGCACCTTGTATCCTGCTTCCATCAGCTTTTCCGTCCAGAAAAGCCGCATATTATTGTCACCAAGAGCTGCTACCGCTGTGTCATACTTTTCAAGAAAACTCTTATAATCGCAGCACTTTCCGACAACGTCCTTGTCCTTTACCGCATCATCCAAAAATACAACGTCCTCATAGCCTAAAAGCCATGCTGTCTCCTGAATCATGTGCCCAAATCCGCCGGCACCTAAAATCAATAAACTCTTCATTGCATTTCTCTGTAAGAGATATTCTATTCTCTTATCTTCCCTTTCTCCATATTTTACTCATATCCTCTGCCACCGGGCTAACTCCCTTTCCCGGCTCCTTCGGCGGCAAAAGGCCAGGGTCTTCATCTGGCACCCCAGCCTTAAGTATATCTATTATATCAGATTTCCAGTAAAAAGTCTTATTTTGCCGAAAATTTCTTTACGACTTTTTCCAGAATCTTTGCAATTTTATTACAAGGTTCTTTACAAATCAAAGAAGTTTTTCCGGTATTACTCCCAGATTTTCAAAGAATACTGCCATATTGGAATACCGTTTGAGTGAATTCCCGTTTTCCATAATAAACTTCCACCAGAAGCAGAATGATCTTCTTAGTCATGCACTCCCACCTTTCCTGCCCGGCGCATGGCCATTTCTATCTCATAAATATTTGTCTCGTTATACAACTTCTCCTTCTGACCTCCCAGCTTGATGCTCCGCAGATAGGACAGCCTGGTATTCTGAGTATTTTTGATATAAATCGATCTGATATATCGATTTTCCGGATTCACTGTTGTATAGATCAGGAATTCATTTTTCAGCACCTCCAGCGGGCGTAAATTGTGTGAAGTAAAGATGAGCTGGCCTTTCGCCTTTTCCTGCATAACTTCCAAACACTCACCTAATAAATACTCATATATTCCGGAATCCAGTTCGTCCACCACTAAGCAGTAGGATGGCCGGTTGTAGCAAGCCACCAGATTACTACAGATGGAAATCAGTTTCTTAATCCCTGCAGACTCATATAGAAGCGGGATACGCGCTCCTCCCCGCATGGTAATCACCTCAAATTGGATACCATCCTTCCCTTGTTCCGTTAACTTATCAAAAGCATTATAAATCTGGATCCGAATATCCGGTACCAGTGCTTTCATCACAATGTTGATCTGCTCAATAGTCTTTTCTACATAAGGGAATATCTCTCTAGGTACAATATTTATATCTGTCAACTTCAGCAAGATACCCGCGATCTTCGGCTTCATGGTATCCGGCCAGTCCACATTAAGGGGAATGGCATCCAGATTTAATGCCAGGAGTCCGTAATGTGTATTTTCAATAACTGCCAGATCATACATCCCGTAGTTCTGCAGAAGATGGGACAGTGCATAGATTCTTTCTGTATCTCCGTCTGCTTTTTCAAAAACTTCCTGTGCTTTCCGTGAAAAGAGGAAAGATCCAACTTTAGGGATTTGCTTCTCTTCATCAAATTCTTCTGTTGTCTGACGGGCAATCCCTAACGCCACCATACTTTCCATATCCTTTTGAAAACGAGCATAATATTTTAAAGGCCGGAAAAGCTCTTTATCCCCTTTTTGATATTCAAAAATAGGGGTAAGACGGGTACGTTTCCCTTCCTCTATTTCCCGTACACTTAGTCTTTCTGCACTGATGCAGAAACTATTTTCCCCGTTTTTCGTAATCTCAACTTCATATACCGCATACATCGTTTTCGCATCCGTCCAGATCTCAAATCCATACTGCACACGGGCAGTCTCTGCAAGAGCATTGATATAATGATAAAAACGAGCCGGCATCCGTCTTCCGGAAAGCAGGCACTTTAACATCACCATGCAATCTACCACAACTGTTTTTCCTGAACCATTCTGACCATAAATTCCAAGGATACTTCCTTTTTTACCCCTTGCAAATTCAATTTTTCCATACTGGACATTTTTAATATTCTCGATCTCCAGCGTAGATAAACGAATGATATGCCGCATAAACATCCTCTCCCTTTTCGTTTTTTTCATTATAGGTTAGGATTTCCAAAAAGTCAATTCTTAATCTGACTTTGTTAATTTTATTAACAAATGGCATTTTTAAATTTTAATCAAGGCGTAACAAATATAGCTTGAATAAGATCCTAGACAAATGTCTCTGCCGTATTTCATTTGTTACTTAATTGGGATTATTTCGGTGAACACCGTTGAATGTCGAAAGACAGAGCGTCTTTTGGATAATATTAACACGACGTAAAACCTGACTGATAATTCTGATACATATCAGGCAGATTGAGTATTCCGGGGCATTTTCCATCACCAGTCCGGCGTTAGGGGTTCTTCCGCAATTATCCGTTTTTAATCTAGGAAATCTTATAAGTTTATAGTATAATGATTGTAATAAAGTTATGGAGATTTCTTATGAATACATTTGATTTAGATTCATTTTTCCCGAAAGACAAGTTGCAGTTAATTAAGGTTGAACAAACAAAAGAGACGATTCATATTTACCTGAAATCAATAACAAAAAGTTGTGTCTGCCCCAAATGCGGCCAATCTACTGAAGAATATCACGGCACCTATGTAAGACACGTTCAGGATCTTCCTATTTTGGGAAAAA
>ERZ1643247.858-NODE-858-length-32814-cov-5.299795_pt1 | contig 32814 bp, 31 predicted proteins | sample MGYA00579264_ERZ1643247 | MGnify/ENA primary metagenome ERZ1643247 (study PRJEB29033, sample SAMEA4952262) | chicken gut metagenome | biome: Broiler Chicken; feature: Gastrointestinal Tract; material: Caecum | place: Ireland | collected 2018 | study: Broiler... | reverse complement strand
TTTTCGCAGCAAATACAATCACTGCCTGATCCACATTTGCCACCCGCGGACGAATCAATTCATTGCGCCGCTGCAAAATCACATCCAAACTGCCTTTCCGCTTTTCTTCGTCCAATACCGATATTTGTACAAAATCTCCTACTGTTGGGCGAATCCCTTCCTTACGGAAAATGCCTCTGGCACGGCATTCATATACACCGTTTTTGGTATCTACATAATAAAATCCGCCAATTCCCTTTAGAATCACGCCATCTAACATCTCTTTCACCTTATTCCGAGAAATTCACACTTTCGGACAATCCTACAGCACCATCCAAATACCCTGTCACTGTACCGCTTCCCGTACCAGTCACCGCAATACTAAACGGAAAATCCGACAGATTTCTGGTTTCATCCAAAACTGTTTCCGTTCCATTTGCGTCCGTCTTTACCACTTGAACATGTACTGTATCTCCCGCTCCTGCAGGCGCCTGAATCGTAAAGTACTGTGTACCACTGGTTTGTGTGGTATCATCGGCATCTGCCGGCTCTCCGCTGCCACTTTGTCTGGGTGGTTCTTCTTCCTGCGATTGTTGCGCAGGTGGTCCGCTGCTAACCACTAAATTCACAGTATTCCCATGCGGAACTTCTGTATTTGGTGCTATAGTCTGAGTAATCACCAGCCCTGCGGATACCGTATCGCTTTCAATATAGGAAACATTGTTAACATGCAAACCAACTGCCTCCAGGCTGCGAATGGCGTCCGCTTCCAGATCACCCATCACATCTGGCACAATCACCGTTTCCTCGTCACTGCCTTTGCTAACTACCAATGTAATGGTGGTATTCGCATCAATGCTTGTACCTGCATTCGGACTCTGAGAAATCACATGCCCCGGTTCCACCTCATCGCTTTCTTCATACTCAATCACCGGAGAGGTTCCCACCAGTCGAATGATGGCTTCTTTTGCCGCATTTTCTGATTGATTCATTACCGAAGGCATTTCCTGTTCTGTCAATCCCAGACTGATTTTCACACCAATCTTCGTATTTCTGGCAACCATGGTGCCTTCTTCCACTTCCTGCCAGATAACATAATCCCGATCATAGTAACTGCTGTAGTCTTCCCCTTCCTGAACTAACTGAATGCCGCGTCTTTGGGCTTCTGCTTCCGCTTCGTCCAGTGGCATTCCCAGAAAGCTTGGCACTTCAATATCTCTTTCTCCGCCGCCAAAACCATTGAAGCCGCCCAGCGCTCGCAATCCAATCGCACTGATCGCAATAATAATTACAATTGCCGTCACAATTGCCGCAGCAATAACCTTTCGCTCTGCGTTTCTGTCCCGGTCATTGTCATATTCCGCTTCCTTGCGGGGATTGCGCCGTTTTCGCTCTGGTCGTTTGCTTTTCTTTACTTCCTCTGCCGCCATATATTCCCCTTCATAATTGTCATCTTTGGAAATACGAAGCTTCTTTCCATATTTTTCAAAACTCACCAAAGGTTCCTGTGCCGCGCTTTTTTCCTCCTGCATGGATTCCTGTACTCTAGCGTCTGCTTTTGTCCGACGAATATACTCTAGCTCCTGCGGTTCTGCTTTGCGCGTCGTTTCTGCATCTATCTGTTCCAGCGTATCCACTGCCGATACATTTTGTACCAATGGATTTTCCATCATCTGATCTTGCTGTGTTTGTTGCCTCGGCTGTTCCGCTTCTCGCTGTGTTTTCCTTTCGGTATCTTCCTGTTTCCTCTTCTCCTGGGCTGCCCGCAGCTCCATTGCCGCCTCCGCCCGTCTGCTCATACGTACACCGGAGGCAACGGATACGCTTTCCTCTGGCTTTTGTGACTGCGTTTTCTTTTCCGCCGCAGCCGCTATGGTTGCATCTGTCCTTGCCTTTAGCAAATCTGCCAGCATCAAATCAATATTGGTATACCGCTCGTCCGATTTTTTCATCGTTGCTTTTTTGATAATCCCTTCCAACGACGGAGAACAATTGGGATTATACTGGCGGATATCCGGCAGTTCTTCATTGATATGTTTCAGCGCAATGGACACAGAATTATTTCCCTGAAAAGGAAGTACTCCAGTAATCATCTCAAACATGGTAATTCCCAAGGAATAAATATCACTTTTTTCATCCACATATCCACCACGCGCCTGTTCCGGTGAAAAATAGTGTACTGACCCAGCTGCATTTGCTGTTGTCGTCATCGTCGTCGCCCGAGCAGCACGTGCAATCCCAAAGTCTGTCACCTTCACCACACCGTCTGTTCCTACCAGAATATTCTGTGGCTTGATGTCTCTATGTACAATATGCGCTTTATGCGCCTGAGAAAGCGCTGACGCAATCTGAATCGCCACATTGATGGTAGAACGGGAATCAAAAGGCGCTTTTTTCTTGATCGCCGTCTTCAGTGTATCACCATGGATATATTCCATGACAATATAATTGATCTCGCCATCTTCTCCCACATCATATACTCGAACAATATTGGGATGAGATAATCTGGCGGCAGAACAGGCTTCCGAACGGAATCGTTCAATAAATTCTTCATCGCCGATGAATTCCTCCCGCAAGACTTTGATTGTCACATATCGATCTAATTTCCGATCTTTCCCGCGGTATACCACCGCCATGCCGCCGGAACCGATTTTCTCTATAATTTCGTATCTGTCCCCAAGGACAGTGCCCGGATTCAATAACATCAGTTGTTCCCTCCTAAATTTCAATTAAAATGAGAGATATATTGTCGTATCCGCCACGCAAATTAGCAGCTTCCACCAACAGCTTCGCCTTCTTTTTCACAGACTGTTTCTGCCGCAGGATCTCCGTCAATTCTTCGTCGGAAAGCATTCCGGAAAGTCCGTCTGTACATAACAGAAGCAAATCCCCTTTTTGCACAGACACTACTGTCATATCTGTTTCCACGGTATCTTTGATTCCTACTGCTCTGGTAATGATATTGCGCTTGGGATGCATTGCCGCTTCTTCTTTGGTAATGGTTCCCATCTTCACCAATTCCATCACATAGGAATGATCGGTTGTCAGCAGCTGCAGTTCCCCTTTTTGCATCAAATATGCCCGGCTGTCACCTACATGAGCTACATAGGCGCGAGGCTGATCAATCACTGCTGCCACCATGGTTGTTCCCATTTCCGCAAATTCCAATGCGGAATTGGATTGATCAAAAACAGCTTTGTTCGCCGCCTGAAATGCCCCCGCCAGCAAGTCCGAAAGCTCCTGATCTTCGTATTCTTCTTTCACATAGTCCAAAAAGGCGGCAATCGCGCTCTGACTTGCCACTTCCCCTGCATTGCATCCGCCCATACCATCCGCTACAATATATAAATGCCTCAGCGGAGCGCCTTCCTCCGCCATATAGTACGCATCTTCATTATTTTTCCGACACTTTCCAATGTCACTGATTCCGGCTGCTTTCAATAAATCCACCTCCTAAACCTGCTCCAAAGCCGCATGTATTTCTTCTTATTTTTGCATATATCTTCTGCGCAATTGCCCACACGCTGCATCAATATCGCTTCCCAGTCTTCTGCGGATTGTAGTCTCCACCCCGTCTTGCTGCAACAAGTGTGCAAAACGCTGTACCCGCTGATCTGAACTTTTGGTATACGCCCGTTCTTTGACAGGATTCATAGGAATCAAATTCACATGACAAAGTGTATGCCGCAGCCGTTTTGCCAGTTCTCTGGCACAATCATCGCTATCATTGATCCCATGCATCATCGCATATTCATACGTAATACGCCGTTTGGTTTGCGCTGCATAATCCACACAAGCCTGCAGTAATTCCTCCATGGGATTTGCCCGTGCCACCGGCATAATCTGCCGTCTGATCTCATCATTGGGTGCATGCAGGGAAACCGCCAGCGTAATCTGCAACTGCTCTTTCGCCAAACGATAGATCTGCGCAATCAGTCCGCAGGTAGACAATGTCATATGCCTTTGTCCCATATTCTGCCCATTTGCATCATTCAGCAAACGGATAAAACGAAGAACTGCATCATAATTATCCAGCGGTTCTCCGCTTCCCATCAGCACTACCCCGGAAATCCGCTGTCCTAAATCTTTTTGAATGGTATATACCTGAGCTAACATTTCACCTGCTGTCAGACTCCGTTCCACACCATCCAGCGTCGAAGCACAAAACTGGCAGCCCATTCGACAGCCAGCCTGCGTCGAAACGCATACCGTATTACCATAATCATACTGCATCAAAACACTTTCGATCACGGAACCATTTTCCAGTGCGAACAAATACTTTCTGGTCCCATCCACACGAGATACTAGCTTTTCCACCATTTGCACACCGCCGATGGTTGCCTCTTCTTCTAGTTTCTCTCTCAGTTTTTGTGGAAGATTGGTCATCTTCGCAAAAGTATCTACTTGCTTTTGGTGCAGCCATTCAAACAACTGCTTCGCCCGAAATTTTGGTTCTCCCAGTGTATCAAAAAATACCTGCAGCTCCGCCAAATCCATGGATGCTACATCTGTCTTTCCCATGCCTTACATTCCTTTCTTGCGCAACCGCGCAATGAAAAATCCATCTGTATGATGGATATGCGGGAACAGCGTAATATATCCCGCCTCTCCGTGCGTCGACAATGACTGCGGCAGCTATGTCCGCAACTCTTCTAACTGAAATTCCTTATGGTTCTGCAAAAACCACATGACATTTTTTTCGTTTTCTTTCCGGCTCAGTGTGCAAGTGCTGTATACCAGCACACCGCCGTCTTTGACATATTGCGCCGCCTGTATCAAAATATTGCGCTGTATCTTCCATAGGCTGTCAATTTCACTTCCATCTTTTTTCAGTCGAATATCCGGCTTTTTGCGCAACAATCCCAACCCAGAACAGGGCACATCGGCTAACACCTTGTCAAATCTGCCGATGCATGTGCGATCTTCCAGCGTAGCATCCCAAGGCTGCGCTTGTATGATAGAAATTCCCAGCCGCTCTGCTCCTTCCGCGATTCGCATCGTTTTCTGTACATATAGATCCCGTGACACCAATGCTCCTTCATTCTTCATGCGCTCCGCCATGGTAAAGGATTTTCCGCCGGGAGCTGCACAAATATCCAAAATACATTCTCCCGGCTGTGGATCCAGAACTGCAACTGCAACCTGAGAACTTTCGTCCTGTACATGAAACCAACCATTCCGATATGCTTCCAGCCGCTGCAAGTCTGCCGTTTTGCTCAGATGCAACGCATTTTCTTCCCAGATACCTGATTTGACCGTCACACCTTCCGTCTGTAAGCTCTGCGTCAACGCAACAACATCTGTTCGCAGAACATTCACTCGTATGGTTACATCTGGTGCAACATTGTCGGCTGCGCATAATGCCTCTGTCTGTTCATAACCGTAATAAGCAATCCACATCTTCACTAACCAAAGCGGATGAGAAAATACCACACTCAAATACTCCGCTGTTCCCTTTTGAGGCAGACAGATATCTTGTTTCCCTCTGGCAATGGCGCGCAAGACTCCATTGACAAAGCCAGAAAGACTGCGATATCCACGCACACCTGCCAGCTTCACAGCTTCATTGCAAGCGGCGTTATCCGGCACATCCAGAAACAGCATTTGATATACCGCTGTTCGCAGTACTGCCAAAAGCCATGGTTTGATTTTCTCTGTTTTGGTATGGGAAAATTGATTGATTACATAATCGATATAATAGTAATTGCGTAGGGTTCCATTGACAATTTCTGTCACAAATGCCCGATCCTGCGCCGGCATTGCACCGTTTTGGCGCAGTAGCTTGCGCAATGCCGTGTGGTTATACGCCCCTTCCGCTAAAATCTGCATCAATGCTTCTGCGGCGATTTCTCTGGGATTGATCTGTATCATAAGAGATGATTTCCTTCCATGTTTTCCATTTCTTTATCAAAATATTATTATACGTGATTTTCACTGATTCATCAATATTTTTCGCCATTTTTCACGCTTCTCCCACAAAATTTGCATTCTGTGTATCATCTGTTCGGAATATTATGACAGATAAAAAAATGGCAAAATGGATAAAACCTCCTCGACTTTACCCATTTTGCTCTTATTTAGCCTTCTATTATTCTCTTCGATTGCCAAAAATGGCCAACAAACGCAGCAATTCCAAAATCGCTACTGCAGCCGCAGCCACATATGTCATCGCCGCAGCAGACAATACCTTTCTGGCTCCGCCAATTTCATCCCCATCCAAAAAATACTGGTCTTCCAGCAAGCGTAATGCCCTGGAGGAAGCATTGAATTCTACAGGCAGTGTCACAATCGTAAACAGCACTGCCAAAGCATAAAACAAAATACCCAGCATGATGAATGTATTGCTGGAACCGCCGCCAAAAAGCAACCCAATCAAAATCAACGGCCATGCTAGTGTGGAACCCAAATTAGACAGTGGTACCAAAGTACTGCGTAATACTAAAAAAACATATCCCGTATCATGCTGTATGGCATGCCCCGTTTCATGCGCTGCGATCCCTAACGCCGCAACGCTTCTGCCATCATATACACCAGAAGATAAACGCAGTGTTTTGGTTCTGGGGTCATAGTGGTCCGTCAAGTGTCCGGCGACCCGCTCCACTCTCACATCTGTAATGCCAGCGTTCAGCAACATCTGTGTAGCCACCTGTTCTCCAGTAAAACCACGTTTATTGGGCACTTTCGAATATTTTTTATAAGTAGAAGACACCTTCGCCTGTGCCACACCAGCAAAAATCATCGCAATAATGAGCCATATAATGTAATCCATATAATTCCTCCTTTTTCTCCAATAAGAAATTCTTACTGTAAAAGGACGCCCGTTTTGATTTCATGTCCGCGCAGATATGCATCCGCCGTCATTCTCTTTCCACCCTTCGCCTGCAATTCCGTAATCAGCAGGCAGCAATCCTTGCAGGCGACCGCAAAACCTTTTTTCGTCACAGACACAATCATACCGCAGTCATCGCCTTCTGTCGGCATTTCCAATCTTTCAGCCGAAAAAATCTTCAACGTTTCCCCTTCATAAACGGTATATGCCGCTGGCGCCGGGTTTAGTCCGCGAATCAGATTTTGAATATCCTGCCCCGAATGGTTCCAATCAATGTGTCCGGTTTCTCTGGTAATCATTGGTGCATAAGTTGCCGCATCATGATCCTGAGGAATGCGCTTCAATGTGCCTGCTTCCAACGCGTCCAATGTATCCAACAACAGCTGTGCCCCAACTTCCGCCATTTTATCATGTACTTGTGCAAAGGTATCTTGCGGCAATATCGTCACTTCTTTCTTTAGCAGCATATCCCCGCTGTCCAGCCCTTTCGCCATATACATCGTGGTAATGCCCGTCACCGTTTCACCATTGATGATTGCCCACTGCATCGGTGCTGCACCGCGATATTTTGGCAATAGAGAACCATGTACATTAATGCAGCCATATTTTGGCAGCTCCAAAATCGGTTCTGTCAAAATTTGTCCAAATGCCGTTACAGCAATCAAATCTGGCTGGTATTTCCGCAGTTCTTCTATAACCTGCGCCTCTTTTACCTTTTCCGGCTGCAAAACTGGTATTCCATGTGCCATCGCACAAGCTTTTATCGGTGTTGGCATCATTTTCTTCCCTCTGCCTTTTGGTTTATCTGGCTGTGTCACCACCAGCACCACTTCATGCTTTTGCAGCAGCGCTTCTAAAGATGGTACCGCAAATTCCGGTGTTCCCATAAATATCACTCGCATGGTTTCGTCTCCTTATTCTTCCTCTTCTTCCTCCGGCAGCGCCTTGTCAATATACAGCACCCCGTCCAAATGATCCAGCTCATGACACAGTGCCACTGCCATCAATTCTTCGCCTTCTACAACAATGGGGACTCCGTTTCGATCCAGCGCCTCCACTTTCACATATGCCGGGCGTTCCACCCGCGCACTTGTCCCGGGTACACTCAAACAGCCTTCATAATCAATTTGCAAGCCCTTTGTCTCTACAATCACCGGATTGATTAACTCTAGCAATCCTTCTCCGATGTCTATCACAACAATTCTTTTTAATATTCCCACCTGCGGCGCCGCCAATCCTACACCGTTTGCATCATACATCGTTTCCGCCATATCCTCTAACAGCGTAAGTGTATTAGCTGTAATTTCCTTTACCGGTTTACAGGTTTTGCGCAGCACTTCATCCGTGCTTAATCGTATTTGTCTTTTCGCCATATTTCTCCTCCTAAAGCGACGCTTTTTTGATCGTTTTCCTGTCAATCAGTTTAACCGATCTTCCTTTCTGTATTTCAATGATATATTCTATCACAATCCCCTCTGCTATACAAGATTTTGCGGATTGAAAGCCAAATGAAACTGTATCTTTCGTCCTGAATCTTTCTGAACCTTATCCACTGCATACAGCACAAAGCGTTTCAGCCTTTCTTCGTCCTTTCCTTTCACAAACAGCCGCCATCGATATTCTCCCCGGAACTTCGGCAGTGCAGCAGGCGACGGTCCCAATACACTGCATCCTGCACGCTGCTGATAATACTGTAACACTCTGCCTAACCGTTGTGCCGTCCGGATCACCTCTTCTTCTTGCTCTCCCGTCAGCAACACAGAAAAAATATTCGTAAACGGCGGATAATCCATCGCTTGCCGCAAAAGAATTTCTTCTTCATAAAATCCATGGTAGTCCTGTTCTGCTGCCATCCGAATCGCATGGTTTTCCGGCTGATATGTCTGAATGAATACCCTGCCGGGCAATGCGCCTCTTCCTGCTCTGCCTGCTGCTTGGGTAATCAATTGAAAGCAGTTCTCCGCTGCAGTATAACTTCCCGCATGCAAAGAGATATCTGCCGCCATAATTCCTACCAAGGTTACATTCGGAAAATCATGCCCTTTGGCAATCATCTGCGTTCCAACTAGGATGTCTGCATTCCCCTTAGAAAACCGTTCCAAAATTCGTGCATGACTGTTTTTCTCAGTTGTGGTATCCCAATCCATCCGCAGCACTCGCGCCTTGGGAAACAACTTCTTGGTTTCTTCTTCTATTTTTTGAGTACCCGTACCGAAAAAGCGAATATATCTGGAACCGCAGGAAGGGCATACTTGCGGCACCGGTGCCTGTCTGCCGCAGTAATGACAAATCATCGCCGCTTCCCTTGCATGATACGTATAAGAAATATTGCAGTCCGGACAGAGCAGTGCCATTCCGCATGCTCGGCAGGAGACAAATGTAGCATACCCTCTGCGATTCAAAAATAACATTGTCTGTTGCCCATTTTCCAAGTTCTCAGCTACCGCCGCTTGCAGTTCTCTGCTGAAAGCAGATCGATTCCCTTCTTCCAATTCCCTGCGCATATCCACTACCTGCATATGCGGCAGCCGGCTGCCGTTTGTCCGCTCTTTCAACTCCAACAGCAAATATTCTCCCTGCAATGCTCGATGATAACTGACCAGATCCGGTGTCGCGCTTCCCATGATCAGCATTGCTCCTGTGAGTTCCGCCAGCTTTTTTGCAACTTCACGTGTGTGATATTTGGGTGTACTGTCAGAATCATAACTGCTCTCATGGGATTCATCCATCACAATCAGACCAATTTTAGAAAATGGTGCAAATAACGCCGAACGCGGCCCAAGCATAATGGAAATTTCTCCGTCTCTGGCTTTTTTCCACTGATCCAAACGCTCTCCTACCGACAGACGGCTGTGCGTTACAGAGACTTGTCTGCCAAAACGAGAAATCAATCGCTGCATAATCTGCGGCGTCAACGAAATTTCCGGCACCAGTACAATCGCCTGCTTTCCTTGATGCAGCACATCCTGAATTAACTGCATATAAATCTCCGTTTTCCCGCTTCCAGTTACTCCGTGCAGCAATACCGGTCGTTTTTCTTCTTTCTGCAGTTCCTCTCGTAGCATTTTCAGCACTTTCGCCTGTGGTACAGTAGGTAAAAACGGCATTGTCGGCATAAAATCTTCCACACGGAACACATCCCGCTTCCTTTCCTGTCTAGTCTGCTGCACAACGCCCTTTTTCAGCAACGTTTGAATGGGTGAATCAGAAACGGCGGCCGCCTCCCGCAATTCTTCCCATGTCAGTGTCCCTTCCGCTTCCAATACTTCCAACACACGGCACTGTCCTGCCAGACGACTCGTGCACCGCGCTTTTTCCCATACTTCTTCCAGACATTGCCTGTCCTGCGTCAATGCAAGCAGACGCTGTTCCTTTCGATAGGTACTTTTCTGGATTTCTTGCCGCAGGAATAACAATCCTTTTTCTTGCAGTGTTTTCAGCAAATACTGTGTCCTAACACCCCATTGTCGTTCCAGTTCTGCGCAGGACATACTGCCGCCATGCTCCTGTAATTCGTTCCAAAAGCGTTCTTCCTCTTCCGTTACCACTTCCTCCTCTTTTGTCAGAGCCTGTGCATACCAAACGCTTTTGGTTCGGATTCCCGGCGGCATCATCGCCTGCAAGCATTGGCTTAGTGTACAAAAATACGTCTGTTTCATCCACTCTGCCAACGCCAGTGTCGTTGGTGTAAAAACCGGCTTGCCATCATCCAACACTTCCCATACCTCTTTGATTTTGTTCTGCGGCACATCTGTGTGTTCTGATATGCCAATCACATACCCTTCTTTCTTTGTATTCCGTCTGCCAAACGGCACCAGTACCCGCAGTCCAACACAAATCGTCTGCGTGAATGCTGCCGGCACACGATAATCAAATACATGATCTACTTGGGGATGTTTGGAATCCACAATGACCTGTACGAACATCTTCTCCCTCCCTTCTCTTCAGAGATATGGAACAAAAAACATATTCCTCTCTTCCATCCGAGTTCTTTGCATAAGAAAAACAGCAATCAAGAATCCCCTGCTTGGCGGACTCCCGATTGCTTTTACTCTTTGTCTTTCTCACAGGCAGATCCTCGTCCATTTTGCTCAAATCACTTTGAAAGCTCTGCTTGTATCTCGCGTTTGTTATTCCGCTTCCTGTGTTTCCTCTGTTTCTGTGATTTCTTCTGTCTCTGCGTTTTCCGCCGGACGCCCCTGATGCACGCTGATTTTCCCCTGATACAACTCATTGATGGCAATCGACACCGGCTTATCTACTTTGGTATCGCTGACCAACGGTTCCGCATGATCTACCAACTGTCTGGCGCGTTTTGCCGCCGCAATCACAATAGTATAACGACTGCCTAGTGTAATATCATCCGTATTTTGAGAAATCACATCCAATAAATCCGTATAAGAAGGTCTTAACATATTCCAATCTCTCCTTTGAAAATTTTCTGAATTTCTTTGTTTCTGCTGCACCGCATGCTTTCCGCATGCACAATATCTAAAATATCCTGCGTTGCCTGCGCAACCGTATCATTGATTACCACATAATCATAATCCTGCACGTACTCCATCTCTTCCAGCGCGCGATGTATTCTGCGATTGATTGTCTCTTTATCTTCCGTCCCACGATTGGTCAGACGCCTGCCTAGTTCTTCCAAATTGGGCGGCACCAGAAAAATCAGCACGCCCTCCGGATATAAATTTTTCACTTGCAGCGCGCCTTGTACTTCAATTTCCAAAATCACGTTCTGCCCTTTTTGCAACTGTTCTGTCACATAGGCACGTGGCGTTCCGTAACAATTGCCGCAGAATTCCGCCCATTCCAACAACTCCTGATTGGCGATCATTTTTTCAAATGCCTCTTTGGTACGAAAAAAATAATGTACGCCATCCTGTTCATATTCTCTGGGTGCCCGTGTTGTCGCAGAAATAGACAGCGAAAAATTTTCTTTTTGTTTCAACTGATCTACAATGGTCCCTTTTCCAGAACCAGATGGTCCGGAAATGATTAGCAACAAGCCCTGTTTTTTCATGCTCCACTCCCCTTTTGTTCTGCCGCAAGACGTCCGCCGATGGTTTCCGGCATATTGGGAGAAAGCACCACATGTCCGTTATCCATCACAATCACGCATCTTGTTTTTCTGCCATAGGTTGCGTCAATCAAATTCCCTTTTTCCTTTGCCTCTTGCACAACGCGTTTGATGGGCGCCGAATCCGGGCTGATGATAGCAATCACGCGGTTTGCAGAAACCACGTTTCCATAACCGATATTTAAGAATTGAATTCGTTCCATAGGATCACTCCAGATTCTGAATCTGCTCTCTAATTTTTTCAATCTCACTTTTGAGTTCAATGGTTGCTTTTACAATCCGGATATCATTGGCTTTCGATGCAATGGTATTGGATTCCCGGTTCATCTCCTGCACCAAAAAATCCAGTTTTCTACCTACTTGACCGCCCTTCTCCAGGATTTCTTTCAGCTGCGCCAGATGGCTCTCCAATCTGGTTATTTCCTCGTCTACGCAGCCTTTATCCGCAAAAATTGCCACTTCCATCGCAACGCGTTGTGGATCCACATCCACACTCCCTAGCAATTCCTTTAGACGGTTGTGCAGCTTTTCTTGATATTCTACCACTACCAACGGCGCATAGGCTTTCACTTCTTCCACCAATTCTCGAATCCGCTCACCTTTTTGCAAGATATCCCGCTTCAGATTTTCGCCTTCCATCCCGCGCATCGCAACAAAACGTTCCACCGCCTCTTCCAGCGCGGGCAACAGCGCTGCCCAGATCACGTCTTCCTCTTTCTGTGCTTTTTCCACAGTAATCACGTCTGGAAACTTTGCCGTCAAAGACAGCAGGTCCGCACCATTGACCCCCAGCAGATTTTCCATCTCCCGCAGCTTTTGCGCATATGCCTGCGCCAATCCTGCATTCAGCTTTACTTCCACATCGTCTGCAGAAAAGCTCTCAAAACTGATGTACACATCTGTTTTTCCACGAAACACTTCCTGCATTACGCGCTTTTTCACCTTATCCTCCAAACCTGTCAACGAACGAGGGAGTTTAATCGTCATATCGTTATACCGGTGATTGACGGATTTCATTTCCACCACAAACTTTCTGTCATCCGCGATATGTTCTCCTCTTCCATACCCTGTCATACTTCTCACATTCGCGCTCATGTCTGTTCCTTTCTCCATTCCATTCAGCATTTCATTATGAACGGTATCATTATACCCATTTCCCTCTCTATACGCAAGAAAAACCCAAAATTGTATCCAATATTTTTCATCAAATTTTAATCTTTCTTTTCCGAGACGACTCCTTTTCCATATTACAAAAAAATGGTATACTAATAAATTGACAACGGAAAGGAGGAGACTTTATGGCTCTGGACGGCATTACCACTGCGGCAATTGCTGCAGAATTAAGAGGAAAACTTCTAGGCGGCAGAATCGACAAGATCCATCAGCCTCTTGCCGATGAAATCCGCTTTTCTGTACGTGCCATAGGCGCAAATTATAAAGTACTGGCATCCGCTAACTCTGGACATCCCCGCATACACATCACCGAAAACAACAGGGAAAATCCACTAAAGGCCCCGCTGTTTTGCATGGTGCTGCGAAAATATATTGCCGGCGGCAAAATCGTGGACATCTGCCAGCCTCATTTTGAACGGATTCTGATACTAAAAATCGAATCTGCCAACGAAATGGGAGATTTGACCATCAAACATCTGATTTTGGAAATCATGGGAAAGCACAGCAATCTGATTCTGACTGATGAAAATCTGAAGATTCTGGATGCCATCAAACGAATTTCTCACGACAAAAGTTCCGTGCGGGAAGTACTTCCCGGAAAAACGTATGTATTCCCGCCTTCGCAAAATAAACAAAATCCCATGGAATTGGAGGCAAAGACCTTCTATAAACTGCTGCACATCCAAGAAGGAAAGAAAGTGCAGGATTTTCTTTATCAGTCTTACACCGGCATCAGCCCAGTCATAGCTGCGGAAATCTGTTGCCGCGCAGGGATAGACCCTTCTGACGCCTGTGAACAAATCCACGCACAGCAGGAAGCCGCGCTTTTCCAAAGTTTCGGCGCCGTCATGGAAGACGTACGTCATGGAAACTTTTCTCCTGCCTTGTATTACCGAACACAGGGCGGCTCCATCCTGGATTTCTCCGTTTTGGAAATGAAGCAGTTCACTGGCTGCCCTGTCAAATCGTTTCCATCCGTATCTGCGGTACTGGAAGCCTTTTATACCGAACGGGACAACGCAGCCCATATCCGCCAAAAGGCGCATGATACCCGACGGCTGGTGCTCAACCATGTGGAACGCTGTGTCAAGAAAAAAGAAATCCAACGCAAAACCCTGCAGGAAATTGCGGGAAAAGAGATATGGAAATTAAAAGGAGAACTGATTACCGCCAATATCTACGCCATCCCGCCCAATACCAACACTTTCCGCACCGTCAATTTTTACGATGAGAATCTGCCGGAAATCGAGATTGCACTGGATCCCACAAAAACCCCGGCGGAAAATGCGCAGAAATACTTCCAAAAATACAACAAAGCCAAACGCACCCTGGCAGCCATGGAAATTCAACAGAAACAAAACGAAGAAGAATTGACCTATCTGGAAAGCGTACTGCAGGCATTGGATACAGCAAAGGACGATGCAGACCTGTCGGAAATCCGTACGGAATTGGCAGAAAGCGGCTTCATCCGCAGACCTGCCGCCAAAAAGGGGCAGTCCAAGCCAAAAAAAGCCAAGCCTATGCGCTTTCTTTCCTCTGACGGTTACGAAATTCTAGTGGGCAAAAGCAATCTGCAAAATGATGAATTGACTCTGCGTACAGCAGAACCTACAGATATTTGGATGCATACCAAGAATATCCCTGGATCACACGTCATTATTCGTACGAATGGCGCCGAGGAAGTGCCAGTTTCTACTCTGGAAGAAGCTGCAACCCTAGCAGCATATTTCAGCAAGGCAAAGCAAAGCAGCTTGGTTCCTGTGGATTATACACAACGAAAAAATGTGAAAAAACCCAATGGCGCAAAACCGGGTATGGTCATTTATTTGACCAACAAAACCATTTATATTACACCGGAAGAAGAAAAAGTCCAGACCCTTTCCCAATCTTAATCTCCTGCCGCATCCGCTGGATGCGGCAGTTTTCCTTTTTTCGCTGCTTCGCCTTGACTTCCACTTTTTGATTACGTACCATAAAAGAAACAGAAATTCAGACTTATTCCAAATCACTTCAAACCAAAAAAGAGGTATCTCCATGCATTACGACGGATATATTCATGCGGCAGTCCACGGTCCTGCAGGACAGATGACCTCTCTGGCGGATCTGCTGCAAAAATGGGTATCAGAAAAACCGCAAGATTCCCCTGCGCCCGATACTGCCGGTGATTTTGCCGCAATACACTCTCTCTTGCGGGCGATCGGTACAAGATGCCAAAAACAGGATGCCGATACCATCGTGACCGAAACATTTTCATATTTTTCCAATGCTGCTCTGGTGGTGCTGGATTTCATCGATGGCATTGCCCATATGCGCCCGCAATTAGAATGGGCAGTCACCCTGCAAGTAAACTTTTCCGTCACAGATACCGTCAGCTATTTTTCCTATTTCTCTCCCACCGGCGCAGATTCTATTTTGCACGCCAGACCCAAACAGCCGTCCATGGAGGACTTTGTGGACTGGAAGAAATATGCCTGCTCTTCTGAAATGAGCGTGCTGCTGCATGCAGTGGATGTCAATGGCACAGAACGCACCTTTGATTTTATGAAAGTAAAGAACAGATGCCTGCATCCTCTGTTTGATTCCTGGTCCCTGCTGGATCTATCCCGGACAGATGTGGGCATGAAGATGGAAGAAGATCGCGACGGTTTGCTGCTGCGCATGACGCCTGCCGGCAACTGGAGTCGTCTTGCCCATGACTTTTGGGAGACAAACACCCTTTTGAAACAATTTCCGCAGGAAATCGCAGAACTGGAACAGATGCTGCCCAACGGGCAGAGCTTCGACCAATTCTGCGACAGCTATCATCGCGGTACTGCCTTCCCGCCGGAATTTGTCGCGAAGCTTTTGCGCCTGCTCGTACCCAATGCCAAAATCCGCATCGTCGAGCGAGACGGTATGGCACATTTTTTAGATGGACGGAAAAACGAATATTTTTTCGGCAGGGATCTGGAATTTGACGAAATGCACGATCTGACTACATCCATCCACTGGAAGTTCCCCAAGTCCGCCAAATGGATTCCTTTTTCACGGAGACAGAAAAACAAACTCTCTTTTTCCAAAAACAGTACGTACCGCACAAAAGAAATGCAGCAGGTATCCTCTTTGAGAACAGAAGGAGCTCTATCGTCTTTTCTGTTCCTGGATACATGGATTTGAAACGGTGCATATAAATGTGGATTATCCACTTTCTCTCTTATCCCAAGAAAAAAAGTTGCGGCGCCTTTGGCTTATGCCAAGGCGCCGCACTTTTTTTCGTATGTGTCGTTGCCAATGGAATACAGGAACATGCCTGCAAGCGTTTTTTCCTCTCTCCAATCTTCCTTCGTTTCACGGTTTTATAAAAACGGGTCCGCCTTCCTGTAAACAGCTTCCAGGGAACTGAAAAAATTTGGATCCCGCCAGACAGTCCGTGTGTTCTTCTGTCGGTCACTCCTCCGCTGATCTTTCTGATTCCCCATAACTGCGGTAGATGTTTCCAAAAAAATCATCCAGCCTTTGCTTCATTTCTACAAAACCCGCCGGATGCTTGGAGTGTCCCATGGCGTGGATTTCCTCCCCTTCCTTGCCATAGGCATGGAACACCCAGCTGTCTCCTGCACAAATACAGGTATCAATATCATAAAACCCATCCCATGCCGCCGCATTCTGTTCCTCCAGCAGTTTCGCCAGTTCTGTCGCCAGCTCCTGCGGCGGTTCACATCTCAGGCTGTGTTCCTCACCGTCATATAGGTCAATACCCACATTCACCCCTTTTTCATTATCCAGCCGATACCACGCCATAGTGCCATCGTTTCTGCCATATCGAAAAGAAAACGATTTGATTTCTCTCATACTCTGTCTACTCCTTTCTATTTGTCAAAAAAAAGAACGTCCCGTTTGCCATTGGCTCCGTGGACGTTCCAATTCTTTATTTTGCGTAATCTACTACTCTTGTTTCCCGAATTAAGTTGACCTTGATCTGACCTGGATATTCCAGCTCTTCTTCGATCTTCTTGGCAATTTCTCTTGCCAGAAGTGTCATACCATCATCACTGACGTCTTCGGGAATTATCATAATTCGCAATTCGCGCCCAGCTTGAATTGCGAAAGATTTTTCGACACCTTTGAAATGATCCGCAATTTCTTCCAGCTTTTGCAGCCGTTTGATGTAAGATTCCAGCGTTTCGCGTCTTGCACCCGGTCTTGCCGCGGAAATCGCGTCCGCCGCTTGCACCAAAACTGCAATGATGCTTTGTGGCTCCACATCTCCATGATGTGCTTCCACCGCGTTGATGACCAAATGATTTTCTTTATAGCGTTTCAACAGCCCTACGCCGATGCTGACATGTGAGCCTTCCATTTCATGGTCCACACTCTTGCCAATATCATGCAACAGCCCGGCGCGTTTTGCCATATTGACATCCACGCCCAATTCCGCTGCCATTAACCCAGCAAGATGAGAAACTTCCATCGAATGCTTTAACACATTTTGACCATAGCTGGTTCTGTATTTCAGTTTGCCCAACAGTCGAACCAGTTCTGGATGCAGCCCATTGACACCTGTATCAAATGTCGCCGCTTCTCCTTCGTCTCGAATGGTAACTTCCACTTCTTTTTTCGCTTTTTCCACCATTTCTTCAATACGAGAAGGATGTACACGCCCATCCACAATCAATTTCTCCAGTGCAATTCTGGCAATCTCTCTGCGGATTGGGTCAAAGCCGGAAAGGATGACTGCTTCCGGCGTATCGTCGATGATCAGGTCAATGCCTGTCAATGTCTCCAATGCACGGATGTTTCTACCTTCCCGTCCAATGATGCGCCCTTTCATTTCGTCATTAGGCAGTTGTACCACAGATACCGTCGTTTCTGCCACATGATCCACTGCACATCTCTGAATAGCATTTGCCACAATTTCTCTGGAGCGTTTGTCCGCTTCCATTTTGGCTTTGCTTTCGATCTCTTTGATCATTAAGGTTGCCTCATGTTTCACATCGGTTTCTACCATTGCCAAAATGTAATTTTTTGCCTCTTCGGTTGTCAGTCCAGAAATCCTCTCCAGTTCCTGCAATTGTTTTTCCCGCAGTTCCTTTGCTTCTTCCTTCTGTCTTTCTAAGTCTTCCAACTTTCTGGACATCTGTTCTTCTTTACGTTCCAAAGACTCTGTTTTTCTGTCCAGCGCTTCTTCCTTTTGGAACAACCGTCTTTCATTTCTTTGCAGTTCGTTTCTTCTGTCTCGAACTTCTTTCTCCAGCTCATTTTTTGTTCTGATACTGTCTTCTTTGGCCTCCAAGAGGATTTCTTTCTTCCTTGCCTCTGCATCTTTTACGGCCTCGTCCACGATTTTATTTGCACGGTCTTCTGCCACGCCCACTTTCGCTTCCGCAATACGCTTTCTGTAAAAAATTCCGACAATCATCCCCAGAAGGAGTCCGATCACAGCACCACAGATTACACTTATCGGTTCTATGAAAAACACCTCCTTATTCAATTTTCAATGTACATTTATGATTTTACATAGCCATAAGCAGTGTAATATACACCTTTTTTATTTTATAGCTTTTTTATATACCTGTCAAGCTGGATTTCTTTGTCCTTTCCTAAGCACCTCGTGAAAAAAGCCAAAAAAAGCCTGATTTCCATTGAAATTCTTGCTAGAATTGCACGAAAAATTATGTATTCTCTTTTGCTTTTGGGGTCACAGAAATGATATCATACCAACCAAAGGCTTCACCTTTCTTTTCTTCTGTATCAACTTCCGCCTGATATTGATGCAGCATTTTTTTTGCAAATGCATCGTCCCTTCCTAAATATGCATGCAGCAGCCGGGCATCTGCATAGACCAAAACCTTTCGATATATGGTAGAGGCAAAGATCTGTTCTGTCTCTCGCCGCATCCTGGCGGCTACGGAATCCACTGACGGCATGCGCCCACTACCTTCACAAACACGGCATTTTGTCGTTACCTGTTTCGACAATGATGGTCTGGTTTTTTTTCTGGTCACCTGCATCAATCCAAGTGTTGTCATTCCGACCACCACAGTCTTCACCCGATCCTGTTCCACCGCTTCTTCCAGCGCTTTGGTCAGCCGCTTTTTATGCTCCTCCTGTACCATATCAATAAAATCAATGATAATGATACCAGATAAATTGCGCAGCCGCATCTGCTTTGCTGCTTCTGCGGCAGCTTCCAGGTTTGTCTTTAAGATCATATTTTCCAAATCTCCTCTTCCAGCAGCTTTTGCAGAATTGACGTCTATGACCACACAAGCTTCTGTTTCCTGAATCACCAAATAGCCGCCGCTTTTGAGCCAGACCCTTTCTGCCAGTGCTTTTTCCCATTTGCTTTCAATAAAAAAGGTAGCAAATAACGGTGTCTTTTCTTGATAGTGCACCAACTTCGGCTGCCCCTGCCCATCAAAATCTCCGGTCTGTTTTAACTGTCGATATGTCTGTGCATCATTTACCACAAAGCTGTCTACATCTGCGCCGTAAAAATCCCGCACCGCTTTGAGTGCAAATGTACTTTCCTGCCACAGCAGTGCAGGCGCCCTCTGATATTCTGCCTGCCGTACGTTCTTCCATTTTTGCAGCAACTCTTCCAATTCTTTTGCAAATTCCTCTTCTGTTCTGCCTACTGCGTTTGTCCGGACTACCGCTCCGCATTCCGGCGGCAACAGCGCCTGGATGCAATCCCGGATGCGCCTACGCTCTGCTTCCTGCTTAATCTTGCGAGACACGCCAACTTCTCCTGCTTCTTCCGGTAACAGAACCAAATACTTGCCCGAGAACGATACTTGCCGTGTCAAGACAGCGCCTTTTTCTCCAACCGCATCTTTGAGTACCTGTACCACGATCTGTTCTCCTGCTTTGGGACGATTTTGTTTTGTTTCATCTGATACCGCTCGTGCTGTACCATAATACAAATATCCGTTTCTGCCCGTTCCAATATCCACAAATGCCGCCTGCAAATTCGGTATGACCTGCGCTACTCTGCCGATGTATACATTCCCTACCAGACTTTCCTTTCGTTTGCTTTCCGCATAAAATTCCACCGGTTCGCCGTTCTCCAACAATGCCATCCGGAACATATCTAAGTCCATATCCATCAATACCCGTTTCATGGAAATCCTCCTTCCTTATCCGTTCTTGTTCCATGATACAGGAAATGACGTACTTTTGCACGAAATATCTTCATACGCGATTCATTTTTTCTCCTCTTGCGGCATATTCCGCTTCCACATCCGCCGTATAAGGCAAAGAAACATAGGGCATCGGATCAATCAACATTCCTTCCCGATATAGACTGTAATGCAAATGAGGTCCTGTGGAAAGCCCGCTGTTTCCAGACTTTGCTACCGTTTGTCCGCGCCGAATGGTCTCTCCTTCTGCTACCAGCACACTTTGCAAATGCGCATACCGCACCAAAAATCCGCTTTTTGTCTCATATTCCAGTACCAATCCTAACGTTTCCGATTGCCGTACCGACGTTACTGTACCGCTTTGCACCGCCGCAACCGCCGTTCCTTCTGCCATTGCAATATCCAGTCCGTCATGAAACTCTGTTTTTTGCAATACCGGATTTTCCCGCTTTCCACAGGAAGAGGTAATCATGCCTTCCGCTGGATTGATCCATTCCTCCGGCTTTGTTACCCATGTGACTGACGCCGCTAAACTAGGGGGCTTCATTCTCTGTTTGTTTTGTCTGCACAGAAGGCAGCGCCCAGCGATTTTGTTGGAAAAAAACGGTCACCCGCTCACCAATCGCCCGTATTTCTTCCTGCGGCATATCATAGGCAATCACCTCTTTTATCCGTTGGGTTGCACGTTCCGCTGTTTCTGTCGGAAACAAGGACAACAGGAAAATTCCTCCGCTGATTACCACCGTCACATAGAAACGAAAGAAAAACAAGTCCTTTTCCTTCTGTCCGCTCTCCGGCATACGCTCCTGCCGTCGATACGCTGTCCGTCTTTGCCATTCTTGTCTGCGTTTTCTACGTTCTCTCTCTGTCATGCCATCTCCTCCTGTCCTTTTCTATTTATGAAAGAAACCGGACAAATATGAGCAAAAAACTGCTTTTTCCATGAGGACAAGCCATGGATATCCAACATTCCACCAGTATCGGCAAAACATCGGTCTCTTTTTTCTTTTTTACATCTTTCGTAAAATATGATAAAATAAAACGACTACGCAGACAGAAAAGAGGATCTCAATGGTTTTACTGACAGCAGAACATATTCGAAAGAGTTATGGCACCAGAGTCATATTTGATGATATTTCATTTAGCATCCACGAAGGAGATAAAATCGGTGTTGTCGGCATCAACGGCACCGGAAAATCCACTCTCTTAAAGATTGTTGCTGGCGCAGGACAGGCAGACAGCGGGGAGATCGTTACCATGAACGGCATGCGTATCGGCTATCTTCCCCAATCTCCACAATTTACAGCAGGTACCACTGTCCTCGAGCAGGTATTTTATGGAGATAATCCTTTAATGGGTCTGGTACGAGATTATGAAACCGTAATGAAACAACTGGATCGCGAACCAGAACATCCCGCCTTGCTGCAAAAAGCAGCAGCACTCTCTGAACAAATGGATAAAGCAGAAGCATGGTCTTTAGAAAGCGAAGCCAAAACCATATTAACCCGTTTGGGCATTACCGACTTTACGCAAAAAGTGGAAACCCTCTCCGGCGGTCAGCGCAAACGCGTGGCATTGGCAGCAGCACTCATTGCACCCGTGGATCTGCTGATTCTGGATGAACCGACCAACCATATTGACAATGATACCGTGGAATGGCTGGAAAAACATCTGGAAAAATATACCAAAGCACTACTGATGGTTACCCATGATCGATATTTTTTGGATCGGGTTGCCAATCGCATGTTAGAGCTGGAACAGGGACATATTTACCCCTATCAGGCAAACTTCACCAAATATCTGGAGATGAAAGCCGAACGAGAAGACCGGCTTGCCGCGGAAGAACGCAAACGTCAAAATTTTCTGCGCAGCGAATTGGAATGGGTGCGCCGCGGTGCGCAGGCACGCAGCACCAAACAAAAAGCACGTCTGCAGCGCTTTGCGGAAATTTCTGCACAACGCGCACCGGAAGAAAAACAAACCGTTTCTCTCTCTTCCGTCAACAGCCGCCTTGGGAAAAAAACCATTCAGCTGGATCATGTCTGCAAATCCTTTGCCGGAATCACATACATCCGTGATTTCAGTTATATCCTTCTGCGCAACGATCGAGTCGGAATTACCGGTAATAACGGCTGCGGCAAAACCACATTATTAAAACTGATGAGCGGACAGCTTGCACCGGACAGCGGTACCGTTATCCACGGAGAAACCGTAAAAATCGGCGTATTTGCTCAGGAAAACGAAGCATTGGATGAAAACCAGCGTGTATTGGACTATATTCGGGATACTGCAGAATATGTCACAACAGCAGACGGAAAGCTTTCCGCTTCCCAGCTGTTGGAAAAATTTTTGTTTCCTGTTTCCATGCAGCGCGGTCCCATCTCCATGCTCTCCGGTGGAGAAAAACGCCGCCTATACCTGGCAAAAGTATTGATGGAAGCGCCTAATATCCTGTTTTTAGATGAACCGACCAACGACTTGGATATTGAAACATTGATGATCTTGGAAGATTATTTGGAACAATTTCCAGGTGCAGTGGTTGCCGTTTCCCATGACCGATATTTTCTGGATAAAACCATGAATCGGATTTTCGCATTTCTGGGCAACGGACAAATTAAGCAATATGAAGGCGGCTATACCGACTTCCGCCAAGCATATTTACGGGAAGTACCTACTCCTACTGCTTCCCCTGCCTCAAAGCCCGATTCTACACCGCAGGTAAAAGAAAAAAAGCTCTTCAAAATGACTTATAAAGATCAACGGGAATATGATGGCATTACAGATGAAATCACCGCATTAGAAGAAAAAATCGCGGCATTGGAACATGAAATGGCTACCTGCGCCACAGATTATCAAAAATTACAAACATTATCTGAAGAAAAAGAGACTGCAGAAGCAGCATTGGAAGCAAAAATGGAACGCTGGATGGAATTGAGTGAATTAGCTGAAACCATTGCGCAAAACAAACAATCTCTGCCAAATCCCTAATCCGGCGGCTTTTGCTTCCACATTCACAATTTGCATGCCAAACACCTTTAGAACAACTTCCCCATTTTTTATGCGCATCTATTTCTAGTCTAATCATTTTGGAAGGAACTCAGATGACAGGAAAGCAGAAAAGACCGGATGACATCCGGATCCTGACTATTTTCTTGCCATCTGATTCTCTATCCTTACCAATGGCACGAAGATGTATCCTGTATCTCTGCAAAATTTATCTTTTTTCCTGTGTTTTCTTGGGTTTATTTTTGTGCATGCAGATCCTGCTACAATACTAAAGTACAGGCGGCGATCATCCAGAAAAAGCTCCTGTCTGAAAATGCATCCTTGACCTCTCTGTCAGTCTATCCATGCCATCTCAGCATTTCCCTCTTTCGCTTCACAGCAATACAATGCCCCTACTTTCCATATTCTGTAGATGCCTTTAAGGTTTTGCGCATCGCTGTCTATCATTTTTCTATATCTTCCAATCCCAAGACCAAACCGTATCCCATACCAAAACAATCAAACTTGTCGCAGCCTCCCGTCCATCCATCTGAAAACCATTTCATGCAAAGCAAAACGGTCAAAGCGATTCCCAACCTGCCTCGTTTCTTCAATGGTATCACTGCTTTTTGTAAATACACCCTCTTCTTCCCATGTCTCTGCTTTATCTCAGTCCAGATGGTACCATTTCAATCTTTTCCGTTTGGCTTTCTGTACCATCCTAACTTTTACAAAAAAGACTGCTGTGCGTCGTTTTCGCACTACAGTCTTTTCCTCTTCAGCACCACCTATCCAGCATCCGCCGCAGCATGGTATCTATATTGATTTTCTCCACATCTTCCGCCGTAACCACTTCTGCTCTACCGACTTCTGCCCCATCCCGCAGATAAACCAGCTCCCCAACTTTCGTTCCCGCTTGTACCGGCGCTTCTACCGCTGAAAGCAGTTCCGTTCGCGTTTCCCATTTGGAATCCGCCCCCTTTGGTGTCAAAACTGAAATTTCTTCCGCTGTAACCGCCGTCACGGTGTCTTCCATTCCTTTGTCAACAGCCACCTCTCCAACCGCATATCCTTTTTCCCGACCTTTTTCTAATGTATAATTCGCAAAACCATAATCTAACAGACGCATCACTTCCTGAAAACGCACCTTAAAATCCGGTGCTGCCATTACCACAGCAATCAAATGCATCCCATCCCGTTCTGCCGTTCCGGATAAGCAGTATAATGCATTCCCAGTGGAACCTGTTTTCAATCCAGTTGCTCCATCATACCACTGAATGAGTTTATTCGTGTTCGTCAGTCCGAATGTTTCTTCTCCTCGCCTGGTTTTATGTATGATACTATCCTGCCATGTTGTAGTATACTCCTGGATTTCCGGGAAATTTTTCATTAGCTCCCGACTCATCAATGCAATATCATATGCACTGGTCACATGCCCATCCGCGTCCAAACCACAAGCATTGACAAAATGCGTATCCTCCATTCCCAACTCTTTTGCCCGTTCATTCATCTTTTGTACAAACGCTTCTTCGCTTCCTGCCAGAAATTCTGCCATTGCTACAGCCGCATCATTGGCAGACGCAATGGCAATACATTTTGTCATATCTGCTGCTGTCTGTGTCTCTCCTTCTTCCAAAAACACTTGAGAACCACCCATGGAAGCGGCATGTTCACTGACCTGTACCGTGTCTGTCCAGTCAAATGCGCCGTCCCGTTCCCCTTCATAAATCAATAGCAGCGTCATCACCTTCGTTACGCTTGCTGGCGGCAGCGCTTCATGACTATTTTGCTCGTATAGGATAGTGCCGGTATCTTCTTCCATCAAAATAGCACTCTGGGATGACAACCCCAAATCCGTCAAATTTTCGTATTGCCGCTCAGCCGCAAAAACACTCAGGCAGCAGCTCATACAAAACAGCAGCGCCAACACCGCTGACCATACTTTTTGTTTCATACGTTTTCCTCCATATCTGTCATTACTAAACTCTATGTTTGACCGATACGGGATATGTATCTTTTTACAGCCGCACAGGTACAGCATGGTTCATCTGCAATCCACGTTCCCATACGCGACAGTCATATGCCAATATACGCACCCCTGCCTGTGCCGCATCTTGCAATGCCTGTGCAAAAACAGCATCTCGTTTGGTATTTGGACAAAACGCATGAACCCCTTGCATCTGAACAAGAAACAGCGCCGCTGCCTCATACCCTTGCTGTCTTGCCGAAACCAACTCCGCTAAATGCTTTGCCCCTCGTTTCGTTGGCGCATCCGGAAACATGGCAATTCCCGCTTCTTCCAACGTCACGCCTTTGACCTCCACAAATCCTTTTCTTCCTTCCGCTTCATAGTATAAATCAAACCGTGAGCTCCCAAAGCGCACTTCCTGCCGAATCCGGCACACCGCACCCAGCTCTGTAATTCTGCCTGCTGCCAATGCTTCTGCCGCCACGGCATTTGGCGCCTGCGCATCCAGATTAACCAATCGTTCCCCTTTGCAGACAGCTATCAGAGAATACTGTGTCTTTCGATTTGGATGATTGCTTTTCTCCAAATATACCACCGCGCCTTCCTGCAGCAGTTCTCTGCATCGCCCGGTATTTTTCACATGTACCTGCATGCATTCTTCGCCGCATGCCACCTCTGCCAAAAAGCGATTGGGACGCCGTAAAAAAGTTCCTTTGATGATTTCATTCTGATATTCCAATTCCATTCCTCTTTTCTATGTAACGAGAGGTTTCCCTCTCAATAATTTTTTGCCTTGCGTTCAAAAAACGCCTGTGGATGCTGGCAAACCGGGCATGTTTTGGGCGGTTCTGCCCCAACATAAACAAAACCGCAATTTCTGCATACCCATACGGTCTGTTCTGTGTCTTGAAATACGCGTTTTTCCTGCATCAGACGCAACAGCGCCTGATAACGCACTTCATGTTCTTTCTCCACTGAAGCCAGATTGCGGAAGAACAATGCAATTTCTTCAAAACCTTCTTCTTTCGCTACCTGTTCCATTTCTTTGTAAATATCTGCCCATTCTTCATGTTCACCTTCTGCACCCGCTTTTAGATTATCTTCTGTTGTGCCAACACCACCCAAAAAACGGAAAATCCGTTTCGCATGCTGGCGTTCATTATCAGCGGTTTCCCAAAAATATCCTTTGATTTGTTCATAACCTTCTTTTGCTGCCTGTTCTCCAAAAAAATCATATTTGTTTGCCGCCATGGATTCTCCTGCAAACGCCGCCAATAAATTTTGTTCTGTTTTGCTGCCCTTTACGTTCATACCTGAAAAACCCCTTTCTGTCAAGTCATTTCACATTCATTTTCCCCGTTCTATCCAAATTTATACAGAAAAAATCGCAATCTTTTTTTGTTGTACTTGTACTCTGACCATCTTTCCTTTATAATAAGTGCGGAAGAAAACGGAAAAGAAAGGAGTCCTGCCCCGTGCAGCCCAAAGCTTTGGAAGAAAAAATCAAACATCTATCGGCGGATTATATCTATGAGCAGGCAGTCGGCAGTATGCTGCTGATGCTGATGAGCGCCATGGAAGACGTAGAAAAAGGTGAGACACCTCTGCCTTATGCCATACATGAAGACATTCTTTCCATTCGTACCAAAATTCGTACATATTTATTATCTTTGGAAGATATTTTGGACGGCAAAGCCTGCTTGCGCACAGAAGCACTGGAATCATGCCTAGACGCCAAAGTGCAGCTGCTTCGTATTTACGAAACCATTTATAGTTATTTTTCTCAGTGGAATCTATTTTCTACATTGGTCAGCGACCAAATCGCACTGCGCAAATATCGGGAAGATAGCATTTCTGATGACAAAATAGACTGGTCCCTGTTTTTTGCCGATTGTCACGCTTTTATGGAAAGCGGCAAAACGCTGTTAGAACAAAAAAAAGATATGGGACAATTATTGAAATGTCTGCCAATGCATATGGCACGAGAAAAATATTACGATATCATTCGACAAAGTCTGCAGGCTGCGTTTGCTGGCGAAAGCCGTGCGTGCATCGAACAATCTCTGCGCGCATTTGAAGGCTTTTGCTGCCCGGAAACCAATCCACTCTACGGCAAATACTTTGGTGAAATTGCCACATGGCTAGGTGAAAAACGGCTCGTACTGCCACATAAAATGAGCGATGCGGAGCTGCAGGAATTTTATCAAGATTTGGAAACGGTTCTGGAGAGTCTTCAGGAAATCGAAGAATTCTTTTCCTGCATGTTACATGACCTCAATTCTTTGATCCTGCTGTTTTATCTAACCTATCGCTTTTCCGACCTAACGGAACGTGATAGCACCTATGCAGATCTGTATCATACCGTATGTGAATTCTGGAGCGGCGAGTTGAATGAAACAGAAAAAGCCGCCTATTTGGACACCTTAAACGAACAACTGGAGCAGGCGGTAGAACCGGTGATCGACCGTGCAAACGCCATAGGGAAAGAAGAATATACACTGCTGCAAGAAATCGGCACATTTGAGAATTTCAGCGAGGACACTCGTAAAATATTGATGACGGAAGAATTCATTCGCGATTGTTTTTTTGGAGATTTGAATGATGAACTGTTCCAATTTCATCTGCCGGAAGATTTGCCTGCTGCTTCTGACGACGAAAAAACAGAATTGTTCGCAGCATTTTTAGAAAAAACTCGCAGTTCTTTAGAAACTCTTCCGGTGCAGACTAGAAAAGTAGCGATGCAGACACTGATGGGCGCCTTGCCTCCCATCTACTCTGTACAGGAAGCGATGGATCTGGTCATGGAATCCATCGACAAAGCGGTCTCTACGGAACAGAAAGTTTTGATTGTGGACAAAGTCGGTACCGTATTCCAGGAAAACCACTATCACTCCATTGCAGATTCCGCTCCAGAACACCATCATCACGATTGTGACTGTGGACATGACCATTCTCATCACGACCACAACTGTGACTGTGGGCATGACCATTCTCATCATGATCACCATCATCATTGATACCAAGGAGGATTGCCATGAAGTTTGCATTTAACCACTATAATTACAATGTATTGCACCTGGAAAAAAGCATTGCTTTTTATGAAGCAGCATTGGGCTTAAAGGAAGTTCGCCGCAAAGAAGCACCTGACGGCAGCTGGAAACTAGTATATCTTGGAGACGGCGTAACTGATTTTCAGTTAGAACTAACTTGGCTGCGGGAAAGAGTAGAACCTTATAACTTAGGAGAAAATGAATTTCATCTGGCATTTACCACTGCAGATTTCGATGCCGCCCATGCCAAACATCAGGAAATGGGCTGTATTTGTTTCGAAAATCCAGAAATGGGAATCTATTTCATCCATGATCCAGATAACTATTGGTTAGAAATTGTTCCGGAACATTGATAACATATCCTCTGCCTGTTTCAAAGCCTGTTCTTGCAAATTCTTCACGGAACAGGCTTTATGTATAAAAATAAAAACAAAAAATACAGTTGACAAACAACGCAAGACCGTGTATACTAGTCTACGTTGCTGCGGGTCACTAGCTCAGTTGGTAGAGCACTGGACTTTTAATCCAGGTGTCTCGGGTTCGAGTCCCGAGTGACTCATTACCCCTTTGTCTCAGACAGAGGGGTGTTTTTTATGTGTTGGAAATTTGATTCTCTCGAATTATTGCAGTTTGATATTGATAAGTTGACTCAAACCAAGTATACTGGATATACTATTATTCATTGAATGCCATTCATTGAAAGGAGGCATCTATTTTGGAACATTATACGGTCGTTCTGACCAAAGAAGATCGCCTGATCTTACATTCGTATGCTGCAATTGCAGATGGACTGGGAGAATTTTGGGGCGAATGCTGTGAAATCATCATTCATAACCTGGAACATTTAGATTCTTCCGTTATGAAAATCGTTAACGGGTATCTTTCCGGACGGCAGGCAGGCGCCCCCATTTCAGAAACCACGCTCTCATTTCTGAATAAAATGCTGGCAGATCCGCAATTGCGTCACGTTACCTATTTTGCAAAAAATAAACGCGGGGAAACGTTCAAAGCAACAACCTCTGCCATTCTGGGTGTAAACCAGCAAATTATTGGTCTCTTTTGTATCAATTTCTATTTGCACACACCGTTCCATGCGCTGCTGCAGGCATTCTACCCTCTCGCGCATACGGAACAGGAGCATATTTCAGAAACCTTCGTAGAAAATACAGAAGAATTGATGTTGGAAGCCTTGGAGCGGGCGAAAAAAACCGTATACAATAACCCTGCTATCACCTCTTCCAACAAAAACAAAGAAATTATTCATATCCTAGATCAAAAAGGTATTTTTAACCTAAAAGATTCTGTCATTACCATTGCGGAACATTTGGGTATTTCCAAAAATACCGTATATATGCATTTGCGAAATCGCCACAATAAATCTATTTCTCCCTAAGAGAAAACAACATCTCAGGCTATGAATACAGGCAAATGCCGTTTCTCATGATTATAATGAAAGAAGAATTTTCCCTTTCCTGCTTCATCCCAAGACAGCATCCTTTCAAGGATTGGCATCACTTACCAATAACCAGGCACATTTGCTGACAAATCAGTTATGTTCCTGGTTATTTTTGTGTTCCTTTGAAACCGCCTTTTGCTGCACGGCGTTTTCCGAATGTTCTTCCTTGTCTCCAGCGTTTTTTCATGCATATATAGATTCTGATATTTTCGCTTTGAATCTTTCTCTACACATCATTCCCCTTCCTTTCTCAAAATACCAATCCTTCCGCTCTCTTCTGCTTGTTTCTTCTTTACAAAACACAAAATGCTCTCCTCCTATTGATGGTATCTCCTGTAAAAAAAAGTTGACATTTGTCCGAAATCAGATATAATGATACATGTACGAAATCATACAAGGAGATGAAGAGATGCATTACTTAACAGGAGAACACTATACCTATTTAGCGGGTGAAATCAACGCCTTGTATCATGAGGCAGCTGTAAAGATGGGGATTTCCGATAGTGTACAAAATATTTTATATGTTATTTGCAGCAAAGGGGACCAATGTCTGCAAAGCGAAATCAGCAAATTAACCGGCATCAGCAGACAAACCATCCATTCTGCTCTTCATAAACTAGAAAAAGACGGCATTGTCCGCATCGAAGCCGGTCAAGGCAGGAATACCATCGTCCGTCTTACAGAAGCAGGAAAAGCATTCGCACAAGAAAAAGTTTACCCGCTATTTGAAATAGAACAGAACATCTGGAATGAATGGACAGCCGAAGAACGGCAGAATTATCTTAAGCTGACGCAAAAATATCGAGATGCTTTAAAAAGGCACCTGCAAGCAATCTTGCAATCCACCTCTCAGAGAAAGGAGACCCTCAAATGAATCGAGAAAATAAAAGAAAACAATATATAAAAGGATATTATAAAACGCATGCATGCACAGACAGCTTTACCTGTAAAGTCTGTGGTCGTTTGGTTGTTGCAGCCGGTTCTGGAAGCGACCATCGCAATCACTGTCCCAATTGTCTGAGCAGTTTGCATCTGGATATTGAACCCGGAGATAGGAGCGCGGAATGCGGCGGTATCATGGATCCAGTCGGTGTATGGGTGCGAAAAAACGGCGAATGGGCAGTCATCCATCGCTGCCGCCGCTGTGGACATCTCAGTTCCAACCGCGTCGCCGCAGATGACAATCCCATGAAATTGATGTCCATTGCCATGAAGCCTTTGTCACAACCGCCATTCCCCTTGGAACGTATTGAAGAAATGACTGCATGGATGGGAGGCGATGGATGTTTGTATCAAACACAGAAATAAGCAGAAAAGAAACAGCTTTGGCTTATTGATATAGCTTGTTCAAAAGAGATGGAATCTGCAACACATGATTCTTCTATCCCTCCGACAATATCTCTTTGGAAATACTGCCTGTATCAATAAGCCTCTTTATCTGCAGAAACATTTCCCTACCTCCTCCGCTTTTGAATCATCCATTACAAAGATCAAGCACATCCGGTTTCATTGATATCCAAATTGGTTTAGTCAAATCATTTCTACGATACAGAATGGATCCTCAAGCAATCTTAAAACGATCCGTTTCCCCAGAATCTCCACTTCCTTGCTTAAACAATCCGACCATATAACCTCAATATTCTCTGATCTGTTTACCACTCTGTTTTTCTTTTCCCATCGAAATCAGAATTTCAAAGTTCAAAATGTCAATACCAAAAATAGTATTTGCTCTGATCATGCTCTCTGTTTCAAAGCCTTTGCTGCCAGCTCTTTTTCATATACATGCAGCATCCACCATAGTTTTCCAGAATAACCTGCATCGATTCGCTTCCTTTTTTCTTTCTCCGACAGCCAAAACCACATATTAGAATTGTTTTCATCCTCAATTCCATCCCCAATGTGTGCAATCAAACTACTCCAAAACATATAGATGACTACTTCTTTTGCTTCCTGGAATACATTAAATTTATTTTCGTCATATCTATTTTCTCTCACAATCGCAAAGTTGCTTTTCCCCTGCAAAAAACTTGTGCTATAATAAAGTAAATTTCACTAAGAAAAGAGGCGGATCCCCATGACATTATCTCAGTTAGAATATATTATGGAAATCTATCATTACGGTTCCATGAATAAAGCGTCTCAACATCTGTTTGTGTCCCAATCTGCCATTTCCACCGCCATCCGTGAATTAGAGGAGGAAATGGGAATCACCATATTTTCCCGAAGCAATCGCGGCATTACGTTAACGGAAGAGGGACAGGAATTTTTAACAAAAATTCGCCCAATCTGGGAACAATGCAAAGAAGTACACAGATTTTATACCAAAAAGGAGTTTGACCAGAATAATTCCCTTTCCATCAGTACACAGCGCTATCCTTTCTGCACCAAAGCTTTCGTAGAATTTCTTCAAAAACAGGATATGGCACATTTTCGCTTCGGTTTTAAGGAGTGTCCAATGGGTAAAGTTCTGGATGAAGTACAAAGCGGCAAAAGTGATCTAGGCATTATCTTCCTTTCCGAAATGACAGAAGCCGCCCTCTATCGCCAATTTTCTTCCAAAAAACTGGAATTTCATGAATTAAAACGAATTCGTCCCCATGTATTTCTGAGTAAAACCCATCCTCTTGCCCAAAAAACGGAAATCCCACAAGAGGATCTGTTGGCATATCCCTATGTCGTATTCACAAAGAAGGATGAGATTTCGTTAAATTTTTCTGAAGAAGCCAATTTACAGCAAAATTTGGACTTCCCACAAATCATTTATATCAATGATCGAGCCACTTTTTATAATATCGTTGCTCATACAAACGCCCTTTCCACCGGCAGCGGTGTTTTACCAGAAGGCTATTGCGATCAGCGCGTTTGTGCTATCCCGCTTTCCGATCCAGCAGAGGATATGTGTATTGGTTGGATCAAAAAGAAGGAAGCCCCTCTCTCTCTCAAAGCATTGGAATTTATCGAAATACTGGAACAAATCATACAGACCTATTGATGCAAAAAGGTACTACTGATAAGCAGCTTCCCCTTAAGAGAACATTGTTTTTTCGTTTCCTTGATTTCTTAAGGGGAACTGCAACAGCTGTTTTCAGAAGAAAACAGCCCTAATAAAAATTCGGTAAAATCAAAACCACTAGTAAACTAGTGGTTTGAACAACCCCTAGAAGGGGTA
>ERZ1643247.857-NODE-857-length-32821-cov-37.117103_pt1 | contig 32821 bp, 21 predicted proteins | sample MGYA00579264_ERZ1643247 | MGnify/ENA primary metagenome ERZ1643247 (study PRJEB29033, sample SAMEA4952262) | chicken gut metagenome | biome: Broiler Chicken; feature: Gastrointestinal Tract; material: Caecum | place: Ireland | collected 2018 | study: Broiler... | reverse complement strand
TCATTCCCAAACAATTTGATTAATTTTTTGTCCAAACTTTGGGGTTCACTTCAAAGACCCCCGGGATCCAATTTCCCGACAACCTTACGGACGTTCCGGCAAAACGCCTTTCCGCCGGGCGGCAAGCGATAAACGCCTTTCATCGGTATACCGGCCCGCACCCGACAACCCTACGGGCACCGGTTAATCCGGGCGTTGTCTACGTCCCCGGGATCCAATTTCCCGACAAGATAGACAACACCCGTTACCGAGCCGACAGCTTCAAGACCCCCGGGATACAATTTCCCGACAACCTTGAAGGCGCAGACGTTCCGCCCGCGGCGGCTCGCCGCCCGGCGAATAGTATATAATACCCGAAACGGCGGCGTCTGTCAAGGGTTTTTAATAAATTTTTACAAATTGTCTTTACCCCATTATTCGCTTGATATAGTCCCAGAACGTCGCCTGCTCCGCGCTCTCCAACGCGATAAGATTTACCGTAATTTTTTCGCCGGAAGGTGTGGAATATTCGGCGCTACCGATTACGTCGCCGCGGTTTACCGGCGCTTTCACCTTGTCGGGAAGAGTGATTACGGGCGCGGATATTTCTTCACCCGTTTTAATGAGCATGCTTACGTCGCTGTCGGCGCCGTAGGGAATTTCATCTACCCTGCCTCCGCGCACGGGGATTGCGCCCATCTGTTCGCCCGCACCCGCGACTTTGGCGCGCGAATAGTTGGCAAACGCATAGTTGAACATTCCCGAAACTTCCGCAAAGCGGGTGTTGCTGTCCTTTCCTCCGATAAGGGTAGCGACCACTCTTACCCCTTTCCTGTCCGCGCACGCCGAAAGGCAAAAGCCCGCCTCGTTGGTGAAGCCCGTCTTGCCGCCGACACATCCTGCGTAATTTCTTATAAGTTTATTGGTGTTCACAAGCTGTGTGGTTCTGCCGCTTGGGTGGGTGAAGTCTTCCATCCAGATACCCGCGTAATCGTAATATTTATCGTGTTTCATAAGCGCACGCGTCATTATATTGACGTCGCGCGCGGTGGAATACTGTTCTCCGCTGTCGGGAAGTCCCGTCGCGCAGGAAAAACGGGTGTTGTTCATGCCCATCTCCAAGGCGCGCTCGTTCATCCTGTTCACGAACGCTTCGTGCGAACCGCTGATAAGCTCCGCCAAAGCTACGGAAGCGTCGTTTGCGGAAGCGACGATAACGCCCTTGATAAGGTCGTCCACCTTGTAAGTCGCTCCGGCGTCCAGAAACATCTGGCTGCCGCCCATTCCCGCCGCCGTCTGCGATACGGTCACTTCCTGATTAAGCGATATTTCGCCCCTTTCAAGCGCTTCGAACACGAGATTTGCCGTCATGATTTTGACCATGGAAGCTATCTCGTGCTTTTCGTCCTCCGCTTTGGCGTACAGCACTCTGCCGCTTTCCGCGTCCGTCATATAAGCGGAAAAGGCGCTCACCGAGTACCCCTCTTCCGCGCACGCCACGTTTACCGAGAACATTGCGGTTATCGCCGCGGTAAGCAACAGCATTAAACAAAAGATTTTTTTCATATGCTTTTCCTCTTTGCGTATTTACCCATACCCAACCTCAGTAGAACACTTTAATCGTACTGCTTTCGACATATTTGCACAATCTGTCGACTTGTTGTAGGTTACTACAACTGCGCGCCATCTCGCGCAAATCTGCTCGAAACCAGTTACGCTGAAAGCGAGGCATTTTACAACCCGACATATACACATATTTTATGTTTCACCGTAAAATGTGTTCTACTGAGGTTGAATATGGGTAGTCGCGTTTAGTGTGTATATTTCCTGTTTTTTTATTACAGCGCCCGTACCCGACCCGGTAGAACACTTTGAACGCGCGCTGTCCGGGGATACAGCCGACGTATACGGCAAAATATACAAATTTATCCGCGCCATTTCAACAATATTACATATTTTGCGCGAAAACCCAATATATAATAATATCACTACGCATTGAGAGGTTTTTTGTATGGGCAGTCGGCGCGCGGTGGCGGTGGAATACCTGCTTTCCCTGGGATTCAAACCGGGAAACAGCGGTTTTTACTACCTTTCCGACCTGATTACCATGCGTTTAAGCGGCGAAGAGATTGCGCCGCTGAGCACCTGCGGATATCCGAAGGTAGGCAGAAAATACAAAAAGTCCGCCGCTACCGTGGATAAAAGCATACAAAATGCCATTTCGGGCGCCTGGATGCGCGGTGATATCGATACTCTTTATTTGCAGTTCGGCAACACCGTGAGCAGTGACAGAGGCAAGCCCGGAAACTTGCAGTTCGTATTTCAGGCGTGCGAAAATCTGCGCTGCTCCCGCATAAGTGGGAGTGGAAATGAAAAATAGAAAACTTTGCTACAACGTAACCTCGTTAAAGATTTTTTTGCGCGAGCATAAGTTATACATACTCATAGGGTGCGCCTCGTTGCTGGTAGGCATTATTATAGGCGTTATCGCGGCGCGCGGATTCGGGGAAGATTATTACAAACTGAATTTCATATACGAGCTGCAATCGGGCACTTACGCTTTTGCAAAGACGTTTTTTATCGCGCTTTTGTGCACCTTGGGAGGACTTGCGCTCATACTGCTGTGCGGATTCAACAGATGGCTCATTATACCCGCATTTTTCATAGCGGGATTTTTGGGCTACCGCCTGGGGCTGGGCATGGTCGGGTGTTTGCAGCCTTCCGTAGCGGGCGGCGTTGCGTGCATAATATTTTACTATCTCCCTCTTTATCTCACGGCGGCGGCGGTATTTATCGCCTATATCTGCATAGTGTTTTCAAGCCTCTGCGGCGCGCGCGGCGTATTCGGCTCTTCCGCCTCGGTCAAAAGGCTTGTTCTCAAAGCCCTGCCCCTTGTTATAGTATTTACCGCTGCGGCTATTTTGTGCTGTATTATAATACCCCTGCTTTACAGGCTGTTTTTCATGTAAAAGTCGCTTTGCGGCATTTTGCCGCAGTTTGTACGGAAGTCTTGATATTTTAATAATTATAAGATATAATATTGATGTATGCGTGCGCGCGTACATAATAAACTAAAGCGGGAAAATTATATTGCTTACTAAATTCAGCGTAAAAAGACCGTATGTAATTGCGGTTATGGTGCTTATCATAGTCGTCCTGGGCGTTGTTTCCGTACTCAATACGGACGTGGATTTTCTGCCCAATATGGATTTGCCTTACGTTGTCGTCGCCACCGTGTACGCGGGTCAGCCCGCGGAGATTGTGGAAAGCGACGTAACCGCGGTGCTCGAACAGGCGCTGGGGAATATGTCCGCCGTGCAGTCGGTGACTTCAATGTCGTACGACAACGTATCCGTAATAAGTCTGCAACTGAGTTCGGGTTCGGATGTGGACGCGGTGGCGGACGAGATTCAGGGCAGACTTTCTTCCGCGGGACTGCCCGATTCCCCCTATCTGCAGGAATCAATGGTTATCAAAGCCAATCCGAATATGCTCCCTTCAATGTCCATATCCGTGTCGCGCAAGGGCGAAAGCGTGCCCGACAACATGGAGTATTTCAACGCTTTGGCAGACAGAATCCGCGCAGTGGACGGCGTGCAGGACGTGACCGTCCAGGGCTTGATAGACAACTATATTATGGTGAGCCTTAACGACGAAAAGACGGCGGACGTACTGCATACGCAGGTCAAAGAAGGCATTACCGGCGATTCCGCGTTGAGCAAATTTTACTCCTCTCTTGCGAAGCATTTAAGCGGCGCGCTCAACGAATTGGAACAGTATACCCTTTCCGATTTAAGCGAACTTTCCATATCCCTGCAAAATCTGGCGGCGTTTTACGACGAGCTGAACGGTTTTCTTGCAACGGACAGCGGTATTGCGGCAATGACAGACAGAAGCGATGTCATAACGGCGGCAACGGCGAAAATCGACGAACTTCTTGCGCTCGACACCTATTCCGCCGCAAATACCATTATAAAATCCATATATCCCGAAACGGCGGACTATGCGGCGGTGCATATAAACAGACTTATGCTCTCGTCTTCCGCCACGGGCAACACATACGGTGAGCAGGTGGCAAACGCCGCCAAAGCCGCAAACAGCGCGGTGGCGCTGATTGCCGACGCCATGGTAAATATCTCGCCCGACGTTTTTGAAGATATATTCGACTATATAGCTAACGATAGCGCGCCTACGGCAGCGCAAACTCCCGAAGCCATAAAAACTCTTACGGAAACGCGTCTTGCAAGTTTCGGCACGGATCTTGCGGAAGGTCACCCCTACCGCAATGCGGCGGAATACGTGCGCGCGCATACGGCGGAATTTGCACAGGCGGTAGTCGATTACTGCGCCAACCTCTCTTCCGTCACTCCCGCCACGGCGGACAGCGTGCGCGAAGGCGCGGCGACGGCTCTTGCGAACGCAGATAAGTCCGCATTGGAAGAACAACTTTGCGCCGCGCTGGGATATAACAGTTTAGACGAGCTTTTTACCGCTTTGACGGGCGATGATACGGCGGAGATATATAAAAAACTTACCCAAACGCTTTCCGGCGTAATAGATTCCGACCTTATAGGCACGCTCATTCAGGCGCAGAACATATCCCTGCCCGCCGGAAGCTATACGGAAAACGGCATTACCTATATAGTAAACGTGGACGGCAGTATATCCACCCTGCAGGATCTGATATTCATGCCGGCAACGGGCATAAACCTGCTTTCCCTCGTCACCTCTTCGTGGGGGGACGCGGAGGGAATACTCTCCTTCCTGCTTTCGCTGTTGCCGTCGGGAGATAACGAAAGCGCGCTTGAAAAGCCTATCGTGCAGGAGTTTTTGCTTGCGCTGATAAACGGAGACGTTTCCTCCTTCAATAACGGCGGAAAATGGGACGAGCTGGGCGAGGCGCTGAATATAGAAGATACCACCCTGTTACAGCAATGGGCGGTAAACGTGTATATCGACAAGGGCGGCGAGTTCGTGGCTCTTCTGGAAGACGCGGGCTTTATCTCCCCCGATACTTCAGACAACGAAGGAAATTATCTGTTCAATGCTGACGCGGCGGAAGAATTTGCAAAGGAAGCGCGCGAATTCACGATATCGCTCTCCCTTTCCGATATTGCCGATATCACGGTTATAGACACTTCCGCCATGGTATATTCCAAGCTGGACGGAGTGAATTCCATCACCCTTTCCATAACCAAGCAGGCGGGATATTCGGGCGCGACGCTTTCCGACGACCTCAATAAACTGCTCTCCGACCTCACGCAGGAGGACGGCTTTGCCGACTTGCAGTATTCCGTCCTTTACGACGACGGCGAGTACACCAACCAACTTATAAGCACGGTTATACAAAATCTGCTGTGGGGCGCGCTGCTCGCGGTCGTGGTGCTGTTCATCTTCCTGAAAGACCTCCGTCCCACCCTGCTCACCACCCTTTCAATGGTGATAAGCGTAGTCGCCACTTTCGTGATAATGTACTTTGCGGGTATCACGCTCAACCTTATGTCAATGGCGGGGCTTGCGATGGGCATAGGTATGCTGGTGGATAACTCCGTAGTGGTGATAGAAAATATCTACCGCCTGCGTTCGCGCGGCGCACCCGTAAAGGAAGCGGTCATCACGGGCACGACGCAGATGTCGGGCGCAATTCTGGCTTCAACGATAACTTCCCTCATCGTATGGCTGCCCATAGTGTTCACGCAGGGACTTACCAAAACGGTGGTAAAGGATATGGCGGTAACGCTCTGCCTTGCCCTGGCGGTTTCACTCGTGGTGGCGATAACCTTAGTGCCTTCTTTGGCGCAGTATACTGTGAAAAATTACCGTCCCAAGCCGGAAAAGGTTATGGGCAAGGTGAAAAAGGCGTATGCCCGCGGACTTTCGTTCACGTTGAAGCACAAGTGGATTTCGCTCGTGGTTGTCGTGGTTATGCTGGGACTTGCGGTGACATCCTTCTTCTTTATGGATTCGCGCTTCTTCCCGGAAACGGATACGGGCAGTCTTACCGTTACCATATCGCTCGACGCGGGCGCAATCAACGAGGGCAAGGACGGGCGCGGCGAAACGCTCGACTACGACGACGTGCGCGACAGCGTTACCGGACAGGTTACCGAATACCTTATGGCGATGGACGAAACCGAGCACGTCAATATGACCATATCAAGCAACGTGAATATAGCCGGATATAACATTCAGTCCGAGGGTATGAATATAGGCGCGGACACCATTACCGCAACGGTAAAACTGACAGACGGCAAACGCGACAGCGCGAAAAAGCTGTGCGACAGGCTGGTGGACGAACTTTCCGACAGCGCGAATATAGATTACGCGCAGTATATCAAGGTGGAATGCTCCACGGGCACGGTGATAGATACGGCGGTGGCTTCCGACAATCTGACCGTGAACGTCTACGGCGACGACCTGGACGAGCTGAAAGCGGCGGCGGGACAGCTTTCTTCTTCAATAGCGCAGCTTGACGGCGTTTCCTACACTTCCGACAACGTGAGCGGAAGCGGCATTTCCTATACTTTGGAGATAGACCGCAAAAAGGCAATGGAACTGGGGCTGACAGTTGGTGAAATTTATCTGCAGATTTCCGAATACCTCACCGACGTCACCATTTCGCCCGCCGCCACGCTGACCGTGTCGGACAACGGCAATGAAGGCACTTACGACGTGCTTATTTACGATTACTACTACTCTCTTCTTACCTGGCACAAGGGCTTTGCTTCAAGCGCGCCCGATGTGCCCGTGGAGATATACTATAAGGACAGCTATCTGAAGGAAGGAACTTCCTACTCCGTGTTGCGCGAGTATTATCTGATAGGGGAAGACGGCGCGGTTACCTCTCTTACGCCCGATAAGGACGGAAACGGAGCGAACGTCACCGACGAAAACGGATACCTTTCGTTAAACGGCGGCGCATACAAGGCGGACACAAGCGAAGAGTACTTCTCCGACGACTCCGCGCGCGCCGACATTTTGGATATTGATATAACCTACACCCTCAACGGGCACATAGGCGGCACGCAGACGGGAAGCGTAAAACTGTCCGAACTGCTCACCCCCGATTCTTTCAACGACGACGGCAGTCTGAAAACGGAAGAAGGTATGGTTTCCATCGACCGCAGGGACGGCAGAAGATATTCCGCCGTGACCGTGTGTCTGCAATCGGGCGCGTCTTCTTCCGCGGTGGCGGACGACATTCAGGCGCTTATTGCCGCATACAATTCCTCGCACCCCGACTCCGCGATAGAGATAGAATTCGTGGCGCAGACGGCGGAAGTGGAGGAAATTTATACCACGCTTTATATCGTGCTGGGCATTGCGATAGTGCTCGTATATCTTGTAATGGCGGCGCAGTTCGGCTCGCTGAAAACGCCGTTTATCATAATGTTCACCATACCCCTCGCCTTTACGGGCAGTCTGCTTGCGCTGTTCATCACGGGCGTGGGAATATCCGTAGTTGCGGTGCTGGGACTTATCATGCTTATGGGCGTTGTGGTGAACAACGGCATTATATTCGTGGAACTTGCCGATAAGCTGGTGAAAGAGGGCGTGGAAAAGCGCACCGCGCTGATAACCGCGGGAGCTACGCGCCTGCGCCCCATTCTGATAACCACCCTGACCACGATAGTGGGACTTATCATAACCGCGTGCGATTCTTCCGCCACGGGCAGAATGTTGCAGCCGATGGCGATAACGTCGATAGGCGGACTGCTGTACGCGACGGTGGTGACGCTGTTCTTCATACCCGTGATTTACGACCTGTTCAAGCGTAAAAAGAAGGGAGAACCTTCTCCCGAACCTGCGCCCGCGGACTTCGACCCCGACAAACTGCTTGCGGAAATAGAGGGCAAGTCCGACAACGTGACTATAGAGGAACTGCCCGCGCCCGAAGAGGGAAAATTTGCAAAGCTGTTCCGCCGCATGCGCAAAAAAGCTCCCGAAAATGCGGAAATGGAAAACGCGGAGTTTGCCGAAAACGCGGAAACGGACGGAAACGCGGATAATGTGGAAACAGACGGAAGCGCGGCAGACGGCGAACGTACGGAAAATGCGGAAACGGACGGCGCAAAAAGCGTTCAAATAAGCGAAATGTCCGACGGAAAGGACGGCGAATCGCAGGGCGGCGGAGCGCCGGAAAGCGCGGAAAATAATGAGGGCGCGGAACTTGCCGTAACTGCGGAAACGGACGGCGAAGCGGGCGGAAGCGCGGACGAAGAAAGCTCCGCAAAAAAGAAAAAACGCGGGAGCGTGTGACGCTCCACCCATGATGATCTGCGAAACAACAACGCAATAATGCCTGATGCTTTCTTCGCAAAGTAATTAGGTTTTACGGCGGCTCGCCGAACGAAAGCAGTAGCTCTCCCGCAGCTCCTTCGGGTACATGACAAAACCTTGGCTGACTCTCAGCCAAGGCTTTTTGTTTCGGGTTTATTGTCAATTACTCGGTCACACGGTTTCGGTAAAATTCGGATACGTATCGCGGTATTTCTGATATACCCTGCCGTCGTTGCCGTCCAGGTTCAGTTGGTACATTCTGAAAGTAACCGGGAAATTTTTCGGCTGACATTGCTCCACGTAGGAATAGCAATACTTCATGCCTATCCGCTTCATGACCGCGCCGCTGCGCGGATTGTTTACGTCGTGGGTGGCGGTAATATAGGGAAAGCCCTCTTCTTTCAGAAATGATACGAACGCGGCGGCAGCCTCGCTTGTAATTCCCCTATGCCAATATTCCCTGCGGAGCGCGTAACCGAAATCGTGGCTGTCGCCTTCGTCCGCGTGTATGTAGCCGACGGGGAAACCGTCTTCTTTCAGGCAGATTGCAAGGCAGTATCTGCCGATCAGGCGCGTCCGGTAAAACTCTTCCGCTTCCTTCATATCGTCAAGCGGATACCACGGCAGAAAGGTGTTTACCTCTTTATCGGAAAAAAGCAGATATACCGCCTCAACGTCGCGCGGTTCGAATTTTCTCAATATAAGTCTTTCCGTAACTATTTCAACGTCTTTCATATAAAAGGAAAAGCCGTCCCCTGCGGAACGGCTTTTAATGTTTTTGATGTTATGCCATGGGTGCGGCAGGCTCGGAGAGGAAGTGTCCGCCGACGGCTACGCCGAGCGCAAGCAGAATGATTATCGCGCATACGATATATATTTTATAGTCGCGCACGGGCGCGTCTGTGTACTCGTCGCCCTTCTTCTGTATAAAGCTGTTGACCATGTTCACCGCAAGCAGGACCGCCGCGTATACCGCCGTGCATATGGTGAAGCTCCATGTAAATTCCGCCGCAAGCAGGGAGAGCACGACCGCCACGGAAGCGCAGATGAACGCCGCGACCAGCGGAGCGAAAGAACCGTCCCTGAAATATTCGGCGAAATGCGAACCGATTGCGACGGTGAATAAAATTACACCGACCGCGGCAAGGAAGATGACTACGATAAGGTTTATCGTGGAAATATTCTGACCGTTCGTTGAAGGCGAAAGGATGGAGAGATTATAGGGCGTGAAAAAGAGGAGCACTATCGCCCAGAACGCGGCGATAATATAGAGGTTGATGGTGGTGCGCTCGGTGAACTTATCGCGCGCGAACCAGCATATTATAACGCCCAGCACAGCCGCCGCCACGAGCGTGCCCGTGACCGTGGCGCCCACGGAGATGTCGGGGGTGCCGGTCTGTCCGAAAACCAGCGATTTGTTGATATTTTCGTAAATATAACTCCTTGTGGCCGCAAGATATGTGAACAGCAGTAAAAATGCGGATAATAAGGAGATATATCTGCGGTTTTTCAGTACCTGAAATACTTTTTTCATACTATCAAGCCTCCTTCACGAACATATCTATTGCCTTGCCTATCTGCGCGGTCAGCGAAAGCGGATCGGAAACGGGCAGATCCTCGTCCTGGGAGAATATCATTATACCGCCCAGTCCGCGCAAAGCGGCATACGCCGTTTTATCCCTCACGGTAGTTACCGTGTTGAACCATACGCCGTTTTGGTACATTATGTATTCGTCCTGCGTGTAATTTTCGTCGCTGTAATTTACCCAAACTCCGCTGCCGTCGTTGGGTCTGCCGTAGAAGGAAATGCCCAGATTGAGCTGCCCGGGAGCAAAGCCGCAGGAGATGAAGTATTCCGCCGCGCACGCGGCCGCGCCGCTGTACGAGTTGTTGTCGCCCTTATAGTCGAACATATCGTAGGACATGAGCTGCAGCTGGTCGATGCTGTCGATAGCTTCCTGCGAAAGGTTCACGCCCCAGGGCGAAAGCGCAATGGAAAGCTCCTTGCCGGTTTTATGCAACTCTTCTCCGAGCCTTACAATAAATTCGCTGTAAAGCGCCCACTCCTCGCTTCCGTGGGGATATTCCCAGTCAAAGTCCGCGCCGTCAACGTCCAGCTCTTCCACCAGGTTCACTATGCTCTGCACGGCGTTGTCCATGTGTTCGCGGTACACGTCCGCCATGGTTGCGCCTTCACGCACGGGGAATACGGTAACGGTGATGCTCACGTCGCGGTTGCCTATCATATCCTTTAACCCTTTAAGCGCTTCGTCCGCGCCTTCCACCGGCACGACGTTGCCTTCGGGGTCAAAGTTGCCGTATGCTATGAACTGCACGTCCGTGACTATGTCGAAACAGTCGGGGTCGATAAGTCCCTGCCCTATGTGCTCGGGGCGAATGTATGTGGATACGCGGAAATCGTTGTTTTCGCGCGCCTGCAGATTATATACGGCTATATCCGATATTCGGACGGTGTTCTTGAAGTCGTCTATGACCACCTTTATCTTTTTCGTGGTTACGGGATAGAAGGTCGCAAGCCTGTCCACGCCTATCTCGCATTGACGGTAGCACAGTTCCCACTCGCCGCCGTTTTCGTAATAGACGGAAAACTGTTTGACGTTGTACCCCGTTTCGTTCAGCAGCAATGCGTTTATTTCGCGTTCCTGTCCGAAGTCGACGACCGCTTCCGCGCCCTTTTCGCTCACGTTCCAGGCGGTCATTCTTCCCGAATCGAAAGCCATGCCCGCGCCTGCGGAGCCGTAAACCGTGGCGCCGTCCGCCAGATTTTCTTCCGTAATGCCCGGATTGTTGTCCCCGGAAAGCGTTACGCCGTAAAAGATGAGCAACGCTACTGCAAGAACGGCCGCTACAACCAGCGGCCAAGCCTTTTTAATTACGTTTTTCATAATTCCCTGTCCGTAATATTACTATATATATAATAGCAAAAAGTTGTAAACCGGTCAATACCGTATACGGATATTATCCGATATTTTGCTTAAATTCGAGTCCAAAAAATTTGAGTTAAACAAAAAAACGCGCCCGATAAACGGACGCGTTCCAACTATTTGTTTTGACATCAGGCATTGTGGAAAGTTGCCCGAAAGATACCGCTCAAACCGCCATACGGCAGACGGGTGAGGGCATAGTTATTTTGCGTATTCCACGCTGCGGAGTTCGCGTATGACGTTGACTTTGATTTGCCCGGGATAGTCCAGCTCCGCTTCCAGCTTTTTGGCGATTTCCTTTGCCATGAACATGGTGGCGTTGTCGTCCACTTCCTCCGGCTTGACCATGACGCGGATTTCCCTGCCCGCCTGAATGGCGTAGGACTGCTCCACGCCCGCGAACGAGTTGGCTACGTTTTCTATCTTCTCCAAACGCTTGACGTAGTTTTCGATAGATTCCCTTCTTGCGCCGGGACGCGCGCCCGAAATGGCGTCCGCCGCCTGTACGATAATCGCTTCCAGCGTGGAAGGTTCAACGTCGTTGTGGTGCGCTTCAACCGCGTGTATGACCGCGGGGGATTCCTTGAAGCGTTTGAGTATCTCCACGCCTATGGAAACGTGGGTGCCCTCTACTTCGTGGTCGACGGCTTTGCCTATGTCGTGCAAAAGTCCCGCCCTTCTGCACACTTTGAAGTCCGCGCCCAGCTCCGTTGCCAGAGAACCTGCGAGATAGCTGACTTCAAGCGAGTGTTTGAGCACGTTCTGCCCGTAACTGGTGCGGTATTTGAGTCTGCCCAAAAGTTTGATTATTTCGGGGTGCAGACCGTATACGCCCGCATCGAACGCGGCGTTTTCCGCCGCTTCCTTCATCTGGTTATCCAGCTCGCGGCGCACTTTTTCGACAGTTTCTTCTATGCGCGCGGGGTGTATTCTGCCGTCCGCCACAAGGCGTTCTATGGCGAGTTTCGCCACTTCCCTTCTTACGGGGTCGAACGCGGAAACGGTCACCACGTCGGGCGTGTCGTCTATGATAAGGTCGACGCCCGTGCAGTTTTCTATGGAGCGGATATTCCTGCCCACCCTGCCGATGAGCCTGCCCTTCATCTCGTCGCCGGGCAACTCCACCGTGGATACGCATATTTCGGAAGAGTGGTCCACCGCGCAGCGCTGTACCGCCTGTCCCACGATGTTGCGCGCGCGCTTTTCCGCTTCGTCCTTTGCGCTCTGTTCGATTTCACGCGCCTTTTCGCCCGCGTCCTTGCGCACTTCGTCCAAAAGCTGTTCCATAAGCTGCGCCTTTGCCTCTTCCTGGGTGAGCTGCGCCACTTTTTCAAGCTGTTCCAGCATTTTATCGTGCTGTTTGGAAAGTTCGCACTGTATCTGCGCAATTTCCTGCTCTTTCGCCTCTATCCCCTTCTTGCGGTCGTCGAGGGACGCGGATTTTTTGTCGAGAAGCAGTTCCCTGGACGCAAGCTGGTCTTCCCTTTGGGAAAGCCTGTTTTCCGTGCGCTGCAACTCCGACCTGCGCTCCCTGGATTCCTTGTCCAGTTCGGAACGCATTTTGTGCTGTTCTTCCTTGATTTCTAGTCTTACTTCCTTTAAATAAGTGTCCGCATTGGATTTTGCGCTGTCCAAAAGCCGCGCGCACTCTTCCTTGACGGATCCGAGCTTTTTACGCGCGGCATACCTGAAAATCAGATACGCTACACCCGCGCCGACAATAAGCGCGAGCACTATTCCCACGACGATACCTATGATACCGTCGGTTCCGACACTGCAAAGGAGAAAGCCTGCTGAATTCAACATTTCAATTCCTCCCGTATTTTATGCCGCTTTTGCAACATATTTGTTAATTTGCATACAGTAATTCCGGGCGCATTTGCCCTTATAAATACTATATTATAATCATTATAATATATATAAGAATATATGTCAAGTTATCCGCGGATTTTCCGCATAAATTACAAAAGCGCGGAAACTCCGCGCTTTGCCGCTTTTATCCGAAAGCATAGTCCGCCGCGATAAAGCCGCAATAAAACAGTACCCGCGAATAACGCGGGTACGCCTTTGTTCCGATATACGCCTGTTATGCCTGCGGCTTCATCATCTCGGTGAGTTTGCCCTTGATTTCCTCCGCCACTTCGGGATTGTCGTCGAGGAACTGTATCGCCTTTTCCCTGCCCTGACCTATCTTGTCGCCGTTATAGCTGAACCACGAGCCTGTCTTTACCACGACGCCCTTTTCCTGAGCGACGTCGATAAGACAGCCGTTCGCCGATATGCCCTTGCCGAAAATTATGTCGAATTCCGCGGACTTGAAGGGAGGGGCGAGTTTGTTTTTGACCACCTTGGCGCGGGTGCGGTTGCCCACTATCTCTGAGCCGCTCTTTATCGCGTCGCCCTTTCTTATTTCAAGCCTTATGCTCGAATAGAATTTAAGCGCCCTGCCGCCCGTGGTCGTTTCCGGATTGCCGAACATAACGCCCACCTTTTCCCTGAGCTGGTTTATAAAGATGATGCAGGTCTTCGCCTTGTTCACAACGCCCGTGAGCTTTCTTAAAGCCTTGGACATGAGCCTTGCCTGCGCGCCCACGGTGGACTGATCCATTTCGCCCTCTATTTCCACGCGCGGAGTGAGCGCCGCAACCGAGTCGATTACGATTATGTCCACCGCGTTACTGCGCACGAGCATATCCGCTATGTCCAGCGCCTGTTCGCCGTTGTCGGGCTGGGAAACGTACAGCTCGCGTATGTTTACGCCCAGATTTTCCGCATATACGGGGTCGAGCGCGTGCTCCGCGTCTATGAACGCGGCGGTGCCGCCGTTTCTTTGACAGGACGCGACGGCGTGCAGCGCCACGGTGGTTTTACCCGAAGATTCCGGTCCGTATATTTCCACTATCCTGCCGCGCGGAAAACCGCCTATTCCCAGCGCGAAGTCGAGGGTAAGACAGTCGGTAGAGATGACTTCCACCGGCTCCACCTGCCCGTCGCCCAGCTTCATAATAGCGCCCTTGCCGAACTGCTTTTCTATTTTGGATATCGCGTCGTCGAGCAAAGCGCTTTTTTCCTTGCCCTTTTTAGGCTCTTCTGCTGCCATTATTAATTCTCCTTATCTCCGTTTTCGGCGCTTTTAAGCGCATAGAACATAGCCGCGTTGGCTACGCATCTTCTTATGTAATTTCTGTCGCCCGTCAGGTTGAGGCGGTATATCACGCCGCCCTTTCTGGTGGCGATGCCCACGAACGAAAGCCCCACCGGCGTGCCCTTTTCGTCGCTGTCGGGACCGGCGCAGCCCGTGGTGGCTATTCCCAGATCAACGTCGCGGTTTTCCAGCAGTCCGTGCGCCATTTCACCCGCCGTTTCCTTGGATATCGCGCCGAACTTTTCCAGCGTGGAAAGCCTGACGTGCAGGCGTCTTACTTTGGCGGCGTCCGTATACGTCACCAGCCCTTCGGTAAGCACTTCGCTCGCGCCGGGAATATCCACCAGCGACGAACATATCATGCCGCCCGTTATGGATTCCGCCACGATAAGCCTTATCCCATTTTCACGGCAGGTATCCACCAGCTTTTTGGCAAGCGAACTGTCGCAGTCGGAATATATCCTGTCTTTGAAAGCGCGCTTTATCACGTCGAGCGTTTCTTGGAATTCCGTCTCCTCCGCGTCGTTGTTAAGCACCCTTATAGTGCCGTCAAGACATTCTTCGGAGTAGTCGACGGATACGTTTCCCGTCCTGAGATAGGGCGCGATGTCCGAACGCTTCAACCCGAAAGTTTTGATGATGCAATAATTTTTGAACTGATCTTCCACAACCATTTTTATTTTCCCTCCTTATCGGCGCTTTGTGCGATCTCCGCGACCTCCGCCGCCGCGGCGGCGTTATCCTCTTTATTATTCTCCGCGCAGTTCTCCGCATTGCCCTCCGCGCAGTTTTCCGCATTACCGCAGGCTTCGCCTTGCGGCTTATCCTCTTCTTCGAACACGCCGCGGTTTTTATAGATGTAATGCACTCCCGATACCACCGTCAGCACCGTTGCGATGATAAGTTCTACAAAGCCTATCCAGGTGATGACGACGTGCAGGGGCGAAAACAGCAGCGTCGTGAGCGCGGTCAGCGTTGCAACCGTCTTCAGCTTACCCATTTTATCAGCCGCTATCACGAAGTTTTTGAGCGCGGCTATCTGGCGCAGAAGCCCTATGATAAATTCGCGCGCGACTATTATTATACTGCATATAACCGCAACGTAGGGAATGCCGATTGCCGCGAAATACTGCCCGTCCACCACGAAGGCGAGTCCGACGATTACGAGTATTTTATCCGCAATCGGGTCGAGAAACTTGCCCAGGTCGGTAACCATATTATACTTGCGCGCGATATAGCCGTCAAAAAAGTCCGTCCAGCCGGCTATCCAGAACAGCACGCCCGTTACGGCGCACACCCAGCCCGCCAGAGATTGCAGGCAGTAGGCGACGACTATCAGCGGTATGAGCGCAAGCCTTGCGATTGTTATTTTAGTAGGTAAATTTATACGTATCTTTCCCATTATTCCACGACCTCTCCGATAAGATCTTCCCCGCATACGCCCGTTATCTTCACGCGGTACACGCTTCCCGCGTCCACGGGTATATCCGACCTGAAATAGGTAACGCCGTCCACGTCGGGAGTCTGGAACATCGTCCTGCCCCTGAACGTCTGCCTGTCGTAATCTATGTCCTCGTACACGGTATCGAACGTCCTGCCGATAAGTTTTTCCTTGTCTTCGGCAGATACCGCGCTTTGCACGGCGTAGGCGCGCTTTCTTCTTGCCGCCTTCACGCGCGCGCCGACCTGCCCGGGCAGTTTCGCCGCCGGAGTTCCCTCTTCCTTTGAATAGGCGAAAAAGCCGCACGCGTAAAAGCGCGCTTCTTTCAGAAAGGCGAGCAGTTCTTCAAACTCCTCTTCCCCCTCTCCCGGAAAGCCGACGATGAACGTCGAACGGGTGAATATGCCCTTGTCGCGCAGTTTTTTCACGAGCGCGCGGATTTGCTCTCCGTTCACCCTTCTGCCCATTCTCTTCAATATCTTATCGTTTATATGCTGCAAAGGTATGTCAACATACTTGCATATTTTGTCGTTTGAAGCGATATAATCTATAAGTTCGTCGTCCACCTGTTCGGGATAGAGGTAAAGCAGCCTTATCCACCTCACGTCCAGCGCGCTCAGCCTTTCAAGCAGGGGGATAAGCTGTTTGCGTCCCCCGTCCGTGCCGTAACGCGTGACGTCCTGCGCCACGAGAATGAGTTCCTTCACTCCCCAGCCGTCCACAAGCTCCCTAGCCTCCGCAACCAGCTCTTCTAGCGGGCGCGAGGTGTAATTTCCGCGTATGTAGGGTATGGCGCAGTAGGTGCACCTGTTGGAACAGCCCTCCGCTATCCTCAGATAGGCGTAGTGCGCGGGCGTGGTCAGCACGCGCCTGCTTGTAAAACTTCTGTCGTTTATATCGTTGGTAAGCGGCTGCACGCGCTCCCCGGCAAGCGCCCTTTCCACCGCCGCGGGAAGGTCGGCGTATCTCTCCGTGCCCGCGAGCACGTCTATTTCCGGAATACCTTCCCGCAAATCCGCGCCGTACCGCTGGGCAAGACAGCCGCTTACCGCCAGCACCCTGCACCTGCCGCTCTTCTTGTATGCGGCAGCTTCCAGAACGGCGTCTATGCTCTCCTGCTTTGCCGGGTCGATAAAGCCGCAGGTGTTCACCAAAATGACGTCCGCTTCCGACAAATCGGCAACGGCGGTATATCCCGCGTCCGCAAAATACGCCAGGGCGTTTTCCGTATCCACCCTGTTTTTATCGCACCCTAATGAGATTACTCCCAACTTCTTACTTGTTTCAGACATCTGTTTTCTTTATCGCGCGCAGGCTTTTCAACCGCTTTTGCAAAATTTGCCGCGCGCGTTTCCTTTTTATCAACCTGAATTGCCGCAGCCTTTCAAGCCGCGGCAGTCTTGTTATCCGTTCTTGTCGTCTCCGCCGTACAGTTCGTTGAACTGCTCCATGGTAAGAAGCACCGCCCTGTCCTTCTTGCCCGCAATCTGCGGTTCGACGTAGCCCTTTGCTTCCATTTTATCCACAAGCCTTGCCGCCCTGTTGTAGCCGAGGCTGAACACCCTTTGCAGGCGGGAGATGGACACCGAGCCCATTTCCACCACGTATTTAAGCGCCTGCACGAAGTAAGGGTCTTCCGCCATCGCGCCGTCGTGCGTTTCGCCCACGTCGGAGAGAGTGCTTGCGGGCTTTTCTTCTTCCACCGTGCAGATATACTTTTCTATGGCGGGGTCGAAGTGCGCCTTGTTATGCTCCTTCACATAGTTTGCGACGGCGTATATCTCCTTGCTCAGAATGAGCGCGCCCTGTACGCGGATCATATTGGGCTTACTGCCCTCCTTGTAGAGCATATCGCCCAGTCGCAGCAGTTTTTCCGCGCCGGGGGAATCGAGTATCGTCTTGGAGTCCACCGACGAAGTGACCGCGAACGCGATACGCGTAGGCAGGTTCGCCTTTATCGTACCCGTGATGACGTCCACCGAAGGACGCTGGGTCGCAAGAATCATGCTTATACCCGCCGCGCGCGCCTTCTGCGCCAGGCGTTTGGTGTATTGCTCGAAGTCTCTGCCCACCGGCGAAGTCATTATATCGCCCACCTCGTCCACGATAAGCAGTATGCTGGGCAGCTTGTTGCCGGGATTCTTCGCGTTGTACTCGCTCAGATTGCTGACCATATTTTCGCCGAACAGATTGTAGCGGTATTCCATTTCGTTGACCAGCCATTTAAGCGCGTTTATCGCCATATGCTCGTCCGAAATCGCCTTGGGCAGCAGCATATGCGGCATACCCTCGTAAGGCTTGAATTCCACCACCTTGGGGTCGATGAGCAGCACCCTCAGATCGTCGGGCGAATACTTGTAGACCATACTGCACAGCAGACAGTTGAGGAACACGCTCTTACCCGAACCGCTCGAACCTGCGACCAGGGCATGCGGGAATTTGGTGATGTCGCACACGTAGTTATTGTTGTCAATATCCTTGCCCAGGGCGAAATAAAGCCCCTTGTCCTTGTCCGCGCGGATAAATTCGGGCGAATTGACGACGGTTTTCAGCCCCACCGTGCCCCTCACCTTGTTAGGCACTTCCACGCCCACCAGGTTTTTGCCGCGGATAGGCGCTTCTATACGTATGCTGTCCACCATAAGGCACGCGCGTATATCTTCTTCCAGCTTGGGAATTTCGCGCACGGATATGGAGCGCGGCATTTGCAGTTCGAAGCGGGAAAACGCCGGACCTTTTACTATATTCACCACTTTCGCGGGCACTTTGAAGTCCTCCAGCGTGCGTTCCAGCTCCGCCGTCATCGTCATATAGTCCTCGTCCCCCGCGGGATTTTCGTTGTAGTTATCCAGAAGCTCCAGCTTGGGCGGAGTGTATTTGCCCGCCTTTTCGGGCACGAATATCGGTATGCCGTTGAAACAGCGTTCGTCGTCGTCCTTCTCCTCTTCCGCCTTTGCCTGCACGGAAGATTCTGTTTTCGCGGGAACAGGTTTGACCGGTTCGGGTTTGACCGGCTCCGGCTTTACGGGTTCGGGTTTTACCGGTTCGGGCTTTACAGGCTCCGGTTTCACCGCTTCGGGTTTTACCGGTTCGGGTTTTACAGGCTCCGGCTTGACGGATTCGGGCTTGACAGGCTCCGGTTTCACAGGCTCCGGCTTGACAGGCTCGGGTTTTACAGGTTCGGGTTTGACCGCTTCGGGCTTTACAGGCTCCGGCTTGACCGCTTCGGGTTTGGACTGCTCTTCCACCCTCATACCGAAAAGCTGCGAGAAATCGTCGAAAGCGCGCTCGTTATGGTCGGACATATCCTGCATACGCTGCCTTTCGCCGTCCGCGTCTTCCACGGCGGGCTTGTTCTCCTCCGCCGCGCCGTTATCCGTGCGGAACGCGTTGCTTATGAATTTGTCTATCTCTTCGTCGGAAGCGCTGTTCAGCTTCGCAATGTTCTCACGGCGCGTGCGCTCCCTGGTTTCGTTGTAGAACAAGGATTCGTCGCCGGTAAAGCGCCTGCCCGTATCCTGCGCGGGCGCGGCGGGAGAATCGTCCTGAGGGGTATAGTCGCCGTAAAGCATACGCATACCGTCGTCGCGCGTGAAACTCCTGCGTTCGGGGCGTTTGGGAGCGGAATCCCTGTCGCCGTAAAGCACTTCGCGCGCGCTGGCGCTGTCCATATTCCTGTACATATCCACGACGGGTTTTACGTCGGGGACGGGTTCGTCCTCGATTATATCCTGTTCTTCGTCCGCCAGCTTGTCTATGGGCTTTACGTTGGTGGGGTGGTTGATGAACGTGGTGCGGAAGGTGCTTTCCAGCTTCTTACCCGAAACCGTGCCGTTGTACATATCCGTGCCCACGGTGCGGTATCCGTCCTCCGCCCTGCGCGAATATTCGTCGGAAGAAGTTATCTTTCCCAGCTTGCTCGCCCTGCGCGCGGCGACTATCTTGTCCAGGTTGAACATGCACACTACGATAAGCATCGCAAGTCCCGCCGCCACAAGTCCCAATATGACCATGCTGAAAACGTACATGAACCCCGACATTACCAGCGGAAAACCGAGCAGCGAAAAGAGCGCGCCGCCCGCGGTGTCCGCGTTGAGGTAGCAGTCGGAAATATAGCCGCCCCAGCCGTGGTAAGCGTAGCCGTACGAGGTGGCAAGGTGGCACATCATAACCACCACGGCGAGCGTGCCCAGATAGAGCGCGGTCATGCCGAGGGAAACTTTCACCTTTACGCGGAATATCTTCAAAATCGCAACCACAAAAAGCGCAACGGCAATACCGTAGGAGGAAAATCCGAAAATTCCCAAGAAGAAATATCTGTTAACGTAATCCCCCGCCGTTCCGAAAGCGCCGAATAAAATCAACATACACAGCACGGATATGCCGAGCAGAATAAGCCCGACGAATACGGAATTGCTCATCTCCTTTTTGGAGCCGCCCGCCGTATTTTCCGCACCGGTGTTTTCAGTCGTATTCTCCTTTCTTTTCACCAAGATATACTCCCTGCTTTAATTTGATATACAAATTATAGCACACGCACGGGCGAAAATACAAGGAATTACCCGTTTATTTTTAAATATAAATATAAGATATAGCCGCGCACGCGCCGGCGGCGGCGCGCCCGCGGCGGAAAAGCCGGCGCCGCGGCTATTGATTTTTGAATATTTCGAGCAGGTTTTTCCCGCACTTTTTGCCGACGTACGAGAGCGCGGCTTTCTGCGGACTCAATATTTCCAGCGCAAGCGCGTTCGCTTCGTCAAGTCCCACCCTCTCCACGCGCGCTATCTCCTCCTGCGCGTCGAAAAGTTTGCCCGTGTAAAGCGCATAGCGCGCAAACAGCGAGCCGCTGCCGCTCGTACTCTCGCCGGAAAGCGCGTAGGCGGTCTTTATCTGCTGTTTGCCCTTGTCCAGCTCGCTTTGCGTGATGGGGCTATCTTTCAGACCTTTGAGAAGATTTGCAATCGTCTTAACCGCCTTTTGCGCATTGGAAGGCTTTACCCCGGCATAAACGCACAGATATCCGTTATTTATATACGTCGAAGGCGCGGAAAACACGGAATACGCAAGCCCCTGCTTTTCCCTTACCTCCTGGAAAAGGCGGGAACTCATATTGCCGCCGAGAACGGCGTTCACCACCGCCAGGACGGCGTCCTTTTCGTGCTTGTACGGCAATGACGGGAACGCTATTCCCACGTGCGACTGTTCAAGTTCGGGTTTTTCCGTATAAGAATATCCCATATGGGGCAAGGCGGGCTTATCCTTCCAGTCCCTGCCCTTTTTATCCATTCTTCCGTAAAAATACTTTGCCGCGACGTCCTTCGCCCTTTCAAATTCCACGTTGCCCACTACGGTCACCACCGTGCTGTCCGCCGCGTAATTACGACCGATATACTCCCTTAAATCGCCGCTTGTGAAACGCGCCACGTTGCTCCTCGGTCCCAGAATGGTGCGCCCCAGGGGGTGCGGACCGAAGTATGCGCCCGAAAGATTATCCAAGCACAAATCCGACCCGTCGTCTTCCGACATGGAAATCTCCTCGTCTATCACCTTGCGCTCCTTGTCCAGCTCCCCTTCGTCCAGAGTGTGGTTGAAAAGTATGTCGGAAAGTACGTCCGCGCACTCTTCCAGATGCTCGGCAAGTCCCGTCGTGTAATAGCAGGTCGCCGTCTTCGAGGTGAAGGCGTTTATCTGCGCGCCTATCTTGTCTATATCCTCGCTTATCTGAAAGGCGTTTCTTCTTGCCGTGCCCTTGAAAAGCATATGCTCCACGCAATGCGATATGCCGTTGCTTTCTTCCGTTTCGTTGCCGCTGCCCACGCCCGTCATAACGCTCAGATAGGCGGAATATACGCCGTCTATTCTACAATGCACCAGCTTTAAGCCGTCGTCGAATGTGTATAATGTCTTTTCCATAATAACTATATTATATGCAAATTATGCGCCGAATGAAAGTGTTTTGCGATAATATTTGCGTCGCGGCGAAAAAAACCGCGTTCTCGGCAACGTGGAACGGCGGCGAGCCGCCGCACCCCGATTATGCCTTGCGGCGAGCCGCCGCACCCTGATTATGCCTTGAAGTAACTATACAAAAGCGTGATGCGACTTCTCCGCACTACTGTATAACTATAAAGAGCGGATAACCCGCCGCCGAAAATCGCACTTTTCGGCGAGCGCACCTATAAAATGCGCCGTGCGCATTTTCCCGTAAGGGCGGAAAGGGTGAATTTTCGCGCAAAAGAATAGCTTGCTTAAAATCACAGTTTTGCGCGAAAAGAAGGGAAAACCGGTTCTCAAGCAAGAGCTGACACAGCCATAGCGAAGAGTAGAGTTTATTTTATAGTTTGATACTTCAAGGCGGTTAAGGGGTGGAGCACTCACGCTCCTGCGAATGAACGGGTTTTCCCTTAAAAGCGTAGGCGCAAAGTGCCTTACGAAGAACAGTCCGCCCATTGATATGCCATATCGTAAGGCACTTTCAATCGGCGCCTAAGCGGAGCGTACTTGGCGTACGTGATTTCTCAAAATGAGTGCCTTGACACCGCAGGAGGGTGCTTATGCGCGGTGCCCTCGCGGGCGGAATGAGTGTATGAAAAAATTGCGGACGGCAAAAGTTGCCGTCCGCAATTTTTGAATTAACGGTTTCCGCCTTACTCACTCCTAAGTGCGATGACGGGATCCTTCTTAGCCGCCATATGCGCCGGAATAAAGCCGGATATCAGGGTCAGGACCACGGATATGACGATAAGTCCGACAAGCTGCCACCAGACGAGCTGGAAGAGATTGCCCAGGCCGAGAACGGCGTTCAGTATGGCGTTTGCCGGGAAGTAGACTATACAGGTGAACACCACGCCGATTATACCCGACAGCAGACCTATCATAAAGGTTTCGGCGTTGAATACGCGCGAAATGTCGCGTTTTCTCGCGCCTATACTGCGCAGTATACCTATTTCCTTGGTGCGCTCCATGACGGAGATGTATGTTATTATGCCTATCATTATACACGAAACGATAAGCGATATACCCGAAAATCCCACCATGACGTAAGTAACGGTATCGGAAAGGCTGTTTATAAAGCCCATCATCTGGCTGAGCACGTCCGAATAAGGCACCGCCTGGTATCCGCCGTCCGACGCGCCGTTGTTATATTCGTCTATCATCTGCAGAATTACCTGCTTGAAATCCATCGAGGAGGCGTATATGCTTATGGTGTTGGGCTTGCCGATGACGGAATATCCCAGATCCGCCAGGGCGTCCTCGTAAGGGTCGGAGTCGTCGGTCGCCGCCGCGAAAGGCTGCCCCGTCGTCACGTCCGTGTCGGGATTTGCCATCTGCGCCTGCACGACTTCGCTTTGCGCAATGTAATTTATAAGTTGGTCGGTAAGCTCCTGCGTGTAGCCGATAACGCCGGACATACAGGGGTTCTGTACCCCTTCCCTCACCCTTATCACGCCCACTATCTTAATGGTGTTGGGCGATCCGGTAACGGCGGAATCCCTTCCGTTGAGCTTCACGGCGGAATAAGTGCCGTTGCCGTTACTGCGGTACGTGTCGGAATCTACGGTTATGTTGTAACTCAGTCCCGTCGCGTCGTCCTCACCCGTGTAACACAAATCGTCGAAAGAGTAGCTGTCCTTTATCTGGTTGAGAGCCGCGGCGTAATCGAACATACCCGTGCCCGAAACTTCTATAAGTCCCAGGGCGAATATCATAAAGTCGGTGACTTCGTTCTTGCTGTCCACGATGAGCACGGCTTCGTCCGCCGCCTCCGCCTGTTTGCCGTAGATGAGTTCGTACTGCGAGTTGAGCGTGTCCGAATCGGGCAACTCGTCCATTACCTTCATGTTTGCAACCATGTCCTTATATGCGTCGAACACGTCGGGAATAAGGTCGTCGAACGGATATATACGCGTGTAATTGCCGTCGTCGGGGGACGCATTGTTCGACCACAGCGACATATTGAAGTTGTAGTTATACTTGTAGTATCCCCACGCGCTGTCCCAGTTTTCCGACAAAAACTGCGTGAAATCGGATAAGTCCGTCCTCTCGCCCACCTGGTTGTTGCCAGCGAAATTGTTCAGCATCGCCTGTACGAGCACTTTGTTGGTGAACATCTCGTCCGCGTCGGGATATTCTTCCCTTCCGCTGGTTATGTTGAGCATCTGTATCGCCTGGTCGAGGCTTATGCCTGTGGACGAGCCTATGACCACCGGATAGGACGAAAGCGAATCTTCTTCCATGGACGAAATGTACGCGGAAAATCCCGACGAAAGCGAAAGCACTATCGCTATGCCTATTATGCCTATACTGCCCGCAAAAGAGGTGAGCGCGGTGCGCATCTTCTTGGTGGACAGATTGTTTGCCGAAAGCCTTATCGCGCTTTCGTATGACATCGACGTATGCTTTTCCTGCTTGCCGTGCCTGAAAAAGTTTTTGATACGCTTGATTAAATTCTTCTCCCTCTCCTTCAACGGCTCGGGGGGAATGCCGCACTCGAACGGATTGGTGTCGCTGACGACAACGCCGTCTTTTATCCTGACTATCCTGTCCGCGTACTCTTCCGCAAGGTCGTCGTTGTGCGTAACCATTATGACAAGCCTGTCTTTGGACAGATTTTTCAGAATGTCCATGACCTGCTGAGAACTTTCGCTGTCAAGCGCGCCCGTGGGTTCGTCCGCAAGCAGAATCTTGGGATTGTTCACAATGGCTCTTGCAATCGCCACGCGCTGCATCTGACCGCCCGAAAGCTGGTTGGGCTTTTTGTAATACTGCTCGGCAAGTCCCACGCTTTCAAGCGCTTCCATAGCCCTGCGCCTGCGCTCCGCCCTGCCCACGCCGATGAGCGTGAGCGCCAGCTCCACGTTGGAAAGTATCGTCTGGTGCATTATAAGGTTGTAGTTCTGAAAGATAAAACCTATCGTCTTGTTGCGGTAACGGTCCCAGTCGTAATCTTCGTACGCCTTGGTGGAACGGCCGTTGATATAAAGGTCGCCGTCCGTATACCTGTCCAGACCGCCTATTATGTTGAGCAGGGTGGTTTTGCCGCAACCGGAAGGACCTAAAACAGCCACGAACTCTCCGGGGCGGAATTCTATATCTACGCCTTTGAGGGCATGAGTCACGTTCTTGCCCACGAGGTAATCTTTGGTAATGTTTTCCAGCTTGAGCAGCGCGCGCACTTTTTCTTCTTCCCTGGAAGACTCTCCTTCGTGCGTAATTATATCGGCGCTTTCAACGGATGCGTTTTTCATATCTTCCGACATATATAATATCTCCTTATTCGTTTTTTATTCCCGTCCGGGTGAATAAGAAGTTCTCACTGTATAAGCCGGAAAACTCTGCCGCACACAACGGGAATGTCCGTAACCTGACTGCTTTCGTCGCAGCAAAACACTTTTTCGGACGACCTTTCGCCTCCGCCCGTTCCGAACACCGCAATCATTATCTTCTTTCCAAAAGACACTATCGTGTCCAGAAGGACTATGAGCAGCGTCATAAAGAGCACGGCGATAAGTTTGTCCGTAAAGTGCAGAATGGTCTGACCGAAAGCCATGGCAAAGACATACACCATTACGCTTGAAAAGAATACGGCGAACTTGAAAGCTACGCTTAAAAAGGATTTTGTAAAGGAAAATGCGCTGACAAACATATCGGCGAGCGTGTCTTTGAACAAGACGCAGAACACCGCCAATACTATAACCGTATAAGGATTGTCTAATATCAATCCGAAATCTGATATTATCGTCATCATTTTCCCTGTCTACCAATATAGCGAATTTTCGACAAAATGTCAAGCGCATAGTATAATAAAAGAATATAAGGCGTATATTAAACGGCGGTATTTGAGAAAAATTCCGACTGAATTCGGCAAATAAATGTATATTTTATGCACTTTTCGGACAAAAATGCGCGGTTTTGTAGTAAAATTGCGTAACGGCTTTTAACGGCTTTCCGCCGCCCGCGCGGAAGAAAAAACTCTTATACGGCGGCGTTGAAAGGGCTGAACGTATGCCGCTTCCTTACAGACCTGATTATCCGCAAAGCAATAACACGCGCGCATATAAACGCCAACCGCCCGCCCCTACCGCCGGCGGAAAGCGTTGAGTGCACTAAATATACATACTTATATCTTTTCCTGCGGAATGAGTTCGCTCACCGTCACCGCCTTCAATCCGTGTCCGCGGTAATATTCCAGAATTCTCCCGAGTGCGGACGCGGTATGCGCCGTGGGGTGCATAAGTATCATATCCCCCGCCTGCACGCCGTCGGTCGCGCGCGACACCACGAGGTCCGCGTCCTTATCGCGCCAGTCTATGGTATCCTTACTCCACATAATGACGCGCATTCCCTCCTGTCTGCACGCGTTCAGTGTGTCCTGTCCGTATGCGCCGGAAGGAGGTGCGAATAGTGTGGGCGTTATTCCGGTTATTGCCGCTATAAGCGCGTTTGTAGAGCGTATTTCGCGTACGTTGCCTGCAAAATCCAGTTTGTCGCCGTCCTTGTGGAAGTAGCCGTGGTTGCCTATTTCATGCCCCTTTTCCGCAATTTCCATCAGCAGGGAGTTGTTGTCGTCCGCCCAGCAGCCGCCTATGAAAAAAGTGGCTTTCGCGCCGTAATTTTCCAGCGTCTGAAGCATTTCGGGCAGGTACTCTTCTCCCCAGTATACGTTTATCATAACCGCTACGGAACTCGTGTCCGTCCTGCCGCTGTAATGCACTTCCGATTTGCTTACCGCAAATACGCTGTGCGCACCCTGCGTGCCTATGGTTATCGCCAAAAGTGCACAAAGCATACATACAATGAGCACGTTGCATACCATTCTGAAACGCCTGATTGCGTAACGCCCGGCGCTGCCGGATTCCTTTCTTTGCTTCCGCCGCTTTTCCATACTCTACAATATGAAAAAGACGGCGCAAATATTCGTGCGGCGAGCCGCCGCTCCCTGATTGAAAGCGTACTGCTGCGCTCCGATATTGCTTGTATGGGAATGTTTCTCCGGTATTGCTCTTTATGCGGAGTGTCTCCGCCGGCTGAATGAAGGCGCAACTGTCGCGCTCCGATATTGCTTGTATGGGAATATTTCTTCGCTATTTCTTTATAATTGCGGCGAGCCGCCGCTGGCTGAATGAAGGCGCAACTATCGCGCTACGATATTGCTTGTATGGGAATGTTTCTTCGCTATTTCTTTATAATTGCGGCGAGCCGCCGCTCCCTGTTTGAAGGCGCAACCGCTACACTACGATGTAATCCGTATGGGAATGATTCTTCGCAATTGCTTTTTATGCGGAGTGTCTCCGCCGACTGAATGAAGGCGCAACCGCTACACTGCGATGTAATCCGTATAGGAATGTTTCTTCGCAATTGCTCTTTATGCGGAGTATCTCCGCCGGCTGAATGAAGGCGCAACTATCGCGCTCCGATATTGCTTGTATGGGAATATTCCGATACAACTTTTATGGAAAAATTTCTCCGATATAACTTTTTATGCGGCAAACCGCACGGCAACATTACCGCGCGGTGTTTTCGCAATAAAGCCGTCCCGTTTCAAACAGCGTTATGACGTCGGAAAGTGAGGAACAGACGGCGAAAAGATTTTGCTTTAAGTATTCGGTCGGCGGAGTGAGGTCGGGAACCATTATTCCCACGAATCCGCCATTTATAGCCGCTTCGTTGCCTTGCAGACTGTCTTCCAGCACAAGACAGTTTTCCGGCTTTTCGCCCAGCTTTTCCGCCGCCAGAAGGAATATGTCGGGCGCGGGCTTTCCGCGGCTTACCATTTCGCCGTAAACGCTCAGTCTGAAGTAGCCGGCAATGCCCGTACTGCTTAAATTGCCTTCCGTCCACTCCCTGCTCGATGAAGTCGCCACCGCCGCGGGTATGTTGTGCGCATACAGGTATGCAAGCAGTTCTTTCAGCCCTTTTTTGACGGGTATGCCGTATTTGCGTATATAGTCGTATGTGCGCACGCGCTTTTCCGCGTTCATCTCGTCAAAAGGCACGTCCTCTCCGAATTTCTCCTGAAAAGCCGCTTTTATTTCGGCGGTGGATCTGCCGCGCACCGTCTTCAGAAATTCCTCGTTTATATCGTAACCGCGGCGCTTGCCTATCTCCGCCCAGCCTTCCGCCACAAGCCGTTCGCTGTCGAACATAAGCCCGTCCTGGTCGAATATCACCGCTTTTATAAGTTTGTTTTGCATAATCTCCGCATTATAAACGCCGCCCGAAGGCGGCGCTTTTTCTTTTGTATTTTAACCCGTAGCGGGCTTTTTCGCTTTTACGGTCGCCGATACAGGTGCACACGCGACGTTCGTTAAATAAACTTGTTTTTACCGGACATGACCGCTATGGTCTGTCGCCGCAACGCGATTGCCGCTTGTCTTATACGGCTTTATCAGTCCAGCTTTTCAAGCAGTTTCAGACCGATACCCTTCGCGTCGATTTTCAGCACTTCCACCTTGACCTTGTCGCCGATGTTGACAACGTCTTCTACCTTGTCCACCTTCTTGTTGGACAGCTTGGAGATGTGGATCATGCCGTCCTTGCCGGGGCAGAATTCCACGAACGCGCCGCAGGCGATGGTGCGCACGACGGTGCCTTCAAGCACTTCGCCGATGGCGGGATCGTTTACGATGAGTTCTATCATCTTCTTCGCCTTTTCGAGCATTTCGGTATCCACGCCCGCGATAAACACGTCGCCGTTGTCGCTTATGTCTATCTTCACGCCGGTTGCGTCGATTATCTTGTTGATGGTCTTGCCGCCGCTGCCGATTACGTCCTTGATCTTGTCGGGATTTATCTTGAAGGATTCGATCTTGGGAGCATACTTGGACAGATGGTCGCGGTACGTGGGCAGAACTTCCAGCATCTTGTTCAGAATGAACATTCTGCCGTCATGCGCCTGGGCGAGCGCCTTGCGCAGGATTTCTTCGTTTATGCCCTTTATCTTGATATCCATCTGGATAGCGGTGATACCTTCGGTAGTGCCCGCAACTTTGAAGTCCATATCGCCGAAGAAGTCTTCAAGTCCCTGAATATCGGTAAGAACGGCTATCTTGGACTTGTCCTCGTTGGAGATAAGACCCATTGCCACGCCCGCAACGGGACGCTTGATCGGAACGCCTGCGTCCATAAGCGCGAGAGTGGAACCGCAAACGCTCGCCTGCGAAGTGGAACCGTTGCTGGAAAGCACTTCGGACACGGTGCGGATGGCGTAAGGGAACGCTTCCTCGCTGGGCAGCATGGGTTCGAGAGCGCGCTCTGCAAGTGCGCCGTGACCTATTTCACGTCTGCCGGGGCTGCGCATGGGCTTGGCTTCGCCCGTGCTGTAAGGGGGCATATTGTAGTGGTGGATATACCTCTTGAATACTTCTTCGTCAAGTCCTTCCAGCTTCTGCACTTCGGAAATGCTGCCCAGAGTGCAGGTGGTGAGAACCTGGGTCTGACCGCGGGTGAATACGCCGCTGCCGTGAACGCGGGGCAGTATGCCCGTTTCGCACCATATAGGGCGGATTTCGGTAAGGCTTCTGCCGTCGGGACGGATACCCTTGTCCAGAATCTTGCTCCTAACCTTAGCCTTTTTCATGGCGTAAAGCACTTCGCCTATATCCTTCCTGCCTTCGGGGAATTCTTCCGCAAAGTGGTCGTATACGTCAGCTTCGAGTTCTTCTTCCGCCTTTTCGCGCTCCTGGCGGTCGTAGTTTTCCAGCACTTTATCCATTTTCACGTCGGCGTACGCCTTAACGGCTTCTTCCACGTCGGCGGCGGGATGATAAAGGTCGGGATCTATCTTCTTCTTGCCTATTTGCTTCTGAATATCTTCGATAAAAGCGACTATCTTCTTGATTTCTTCGTGACCGAATAAGATTGCGCCTATCATCTCTTCTTCCGTAACTTCGTTCGCGCCCGCTTCAACCATCAGAATGGCTTCCTTCGTGCCCGAAAGAGAGAGGTGGAGTCTGCTCCTGTCGCGCTGCTCGGAATCGGGATTGATGACGTACTTGCCGTCCACCATGCCCACGACTACCGAACCGGTGGGTCCCTGGAAGGGAATCTCGGATATGCTCAGCGCAACGGAACTGCCTATCATGGCGTATATCTCCGGGGGAATGTTGGGGTCTACCGACAGGCAGGTGGCTACCACCGCCACGTCGTTATAAAAGCCCTTGGGGAACAGGGGGCGCAGAGGACGGTCGATAAGGCGGGAAGTGAGAATAGCCTTGTCGCTGGGTCTGCCTTCCCTCTTTTTGAATCCGCCGGGAATCTTGCCCACCGAATACATCTTTTCTTCGAAATCAACGCCGAGAGGGAAAAAGTCTATCCCGTCACGGGGCTGTTTCGCCATGGTTGCATTTACCATCACCACGGTGTCGCCGCAGCGGACCATGCAGCTGCCGCCCGCCTGTCCGCAGTATGCGCCGGACTCAACGGATACTTCCCTGCCGCCGATGGTTGTTTTGAACACGCGTCTTTCCATGCGTTACTTACCTCCAATAAGTATGAATAATATCTCTTTTTTTAGTTGCCTTGTAAAAATAAGGCGGCAAAAGAGCCGCCTTTCGATTACTTCCTAAGTTCCAGCTTGGCGTTGATGGCACGATAACGTTCGATATCGTTCTTCTTCAGATAATTTTGCAATCTGCGCCTTCTGCTGACCAGCTTGAGAAGTCCTCTCTTGGAATGAAGATCGTTGGGGTGCTGTCTGAGATGCTCGTTGAGCAGTTCGATACGCGACGTGAGCAGCGCTATCTGCACTTCGGGCGAACCGGTGTCACCTTCCTTCATGCCGTAAGTGGCGATGATGTCCTTCTTTTCCATTTTTTCCATTTGTTTTACCTCCGTCGGAAAATATTATTTGCCTGCAGCCGCGTAATACATCGGAGTTGTTTGCAAAACCCTGCCGCAGGTACGTTAAATATTTTAGCACACGCAACGGATATATGGCAAGCGAATACGCCCATATTATTTATAATAAAAAGGCTACGGCAGTCCACCGGGAAATGCAACTTAAAACGTCACACATTTAGAAAAGGTAATCACGCTTTCCGAGGCGATTTATTCTGCTCTATTCAATGTCGCCGCGCTATACAAGGAAAAAGCCCCGCATTCAAGCAAGGCTCTTCAAAATTTTATCGTCAAAAACATACCCTTCAACGCCGCCTTTTCTATATCATCGACCCCGTAGAAGTACCGCCATAAGACGTTTTAAAACCGATTAAAGTATCTCCCGTACATATTACGGGAATTTCCGTTTCATATCCGATTTTATCCCACTGGCTGCGCGTACCGGTAAAGATTATCTTCTTCAAGTTGCTACAATCATCGAATGCTTCATCGCCTATGCTCGTTACACTATCCGGTATGGTTATGCTTGTCAAGCCACTGCATCCCTCAAATACACAATCGTCTATGCTTGCTACGCTATTCGGTATGGTTATACTTGTCAATCCAATGCAATCTTTGAATGCCCAAAATCCTATGCTTGTTACGCTGTCCGGTATGGTTATACTTGTCAAGTCAATGCAACCGGAGAATGCCGCATCTCCTATGCTTGTTACACTGCCATCATCGGGAATTACGCTGTTTTTACAACCTGATATAAGCGTTTTGCTTACCGTTTCTATTAAACACTTCCCTGCGCTATGGTACACCGAATTGCCATGTTCCACTATTATGCTTGTCAAACCACTGCAACAGGAGAATGCACTCTCTCCTATGCTCGTTACGCTATCCGGTATGGTTATACTTGTCAAGCTTCTGCAATCGTAGAATGCCAAATATCCTATGCTTGTTACGCTATCCGGTATGGTTATGCTTGTTAATCCACTGCAACATTTGAATGCCGCATTTCCTATGCTTGTCACTCTGTCGGGTATGGTTATGTCTTCCAAGCTTCTGCAATTTGAGAATGCCCCCTCTCCTATATTTGTTACACTATCGGGTATGGTTATGCTTTCCAAGCTTCTGCAATCGTAGAATGCCAAATATCCTATGCTTGTCACACTATCGGGTATGGTTATGTCTTCCAAGCTTCTGCAACAAAAGAATGCGCCATCTCCTATGCTTGCTACGCTATTCGGTATGATTATGCTTATTAATCCACCGCAACAGGCGAACGCCTCATCTCCTATGCTTATTACGCTGTCCGGTATGACTATGCTTGTCAATCTTCTACAATCTCGGAATGCACTTCTTCCTATGCTCGTTACGCTGTTCGGTATGACCACTTCCGACGTGTCGCCTATATATTTTAATAACACCCCTTTTTCAATTTCAAATGATTTTTTCATGAAAATTTTTCTGATAAATCCCATAAATCCTTACCCCCCATAGTTTTTATCGTATTTTAATAATAGCATTTGTTTTATTATAAGTCAATATAAATTCAAATAACGCTAAAAGTTGGGAAATACAACTTAAAACGTCATACATGCGGAAAGGGTGACCGCATCTTCTATATCATCGATCCAGTCGAAGTACCACCGTAAGACGTTTTAAAACCGGTTAAAGTATCTCCCTTACATATTACGGGAATTTTTGTTTTATATCCGATTTTATCCCACTGACTGCGCGTACCGGTAAAGATTATCTTCTTCAAGTTGCTACAATCATCGAATGCCCTGTACCCTATGCTTGTCACGCTGTTAGGTATGGTTACGCTTGCCAATCTTCTGCAATCGGAGAATGCCCAATATCCTATGCTTGTCACGCTGTTCGGTATGGTTATGCTTGTCAAGCCGCTACAATCTTTGAACGCATAAGCTCCTATGATTGTTACGCTGTCCGGTATGGTTATACTTGCCAAGCTTCTGCAATCTTCGAATGCCCCATATCCTATGCTTGTCACGCTGTTCGGTATTATTAAGTTTGTTAAACCACCACAACCAGAGAATGCCTTATCTCCTATTCTTGTTACGCTATTCGGTATGGTTATGCTTGCCAAGCCACTGCAACCGGAGAATGCCCTATCTCCTATCCTTGTTACGCTGTTCGGTATGGTTATGCTTGTCAAGCCGCTACAATCTTTGAACGCATAAG